>Ga0307379_10001610_pt1 | contig 35296 bp, 47 predicted proteins | sample UN2MG_FD_202237 | JGI IMG/M metagenome (GOLD analysis project Ga0307379, IMG submission 202237) | Soil microbial communities from Risofladan, Vaasa, Finland - UN-2 | ecosystem: Environmental > Terrestrial > Soil > Coastal area > Acid sulfate soil | place: Finland: Risofladan, Vaasa | collected...
CGGAAAGAATCGACAAGACGAATATTCCGAACTTGGTCGAACTTGGATCAAAGAACACAAACGACTTGAACATTTGGAGTTCAAAGAAAAAACAAGGATAATCAGAAAATGAAAAACACGACGCAACTTGTCAACTTATTACAACAAGCAATCCAACAAAACTCGACTCTCATTGGTCAACTTCAAAGCATATTGAAAAACATGCCGGAGAGTCACGAGGTTTCCATTCTCAAGACTCGAGGCATGGACTCAATGCAAATGATCGAATCAATTCTCGAACACCCTAAAATCCAACACAACACTTTGAATTTCATTTCCGGACTCCGGGAACACCTCGAGATTCGAGGTCAACTTTCGGAGAGTCAACGGTTTCACCTGGAAACAACCTTTCAAAATATGTTTGGTGATTAAAAACCAGGTTCGGCCCGGCCAGGCCAAAAGCTTTCAACTCTCCCTTTTGTCGAGTACAATGAAACCAGTGTTGACTTAAAGGGAGTTTATTTTTGGCAAATCCTAATTCTTGTATATTGCGAGAGGAACAAATTTGGAACCGAGTGTTCATTGCACACAAGAACGCAATTCGTGTTGTTGTCGATGCCGTGAACGAGCGTGAAGTTGTTCGAATAGCGGTGCAACCCGGTGACGTTGGAAACGAACTTGAAATCACGATTCCGAAAGAAGTCGTTGCGTTCACAATGAGAGTGAGAGGAAATTCACGAGCAAAGATTTCGCCCGTTCAAGGCGACATTGCAAACGAAATATATTTTTCCCTTGGGCCTCATTGGGTTTGGAAAGAACAACACCTCGCCGGGAAAGATGATTTCAAACTTTATATTGAAATGGAAAAACAAAGAGACATTGAAATTTTCCTTTGGAAAGGTGAATTTCAATAATTTAGACAAGGAGCGTCACAATGAGTCATGAAAGAGAATCGTTTCCAATCCTCGAGGATATCGAAACGGAAATCGGTGCGGTATTGCACAAAATCAATGAGGGTGATTCGCCCATTGCCGATGATCTGACAACCAAGAAAAACGGAATGATTGGTTTCGCTTTCAAGGATTCGGACGGGAATGTTGTGTTGCCACAACTCACACCGGACGGGGCGATCATCATTTCAAACGATCCCGGAACAACAATCCGAGGGCGTGGACAAAACGACACCGGAGACAAAAACACCTCAATGGTTTTGGTTGACCTGACAATCCCGGTTGGTAAAAAGTTCAACAAACTTTCCGCACAAGGTTCGTGTTTTCGTGATACCGAGTTCGAAATCATTTTGATTGACGACTCGACGGGTTCTCCGATTGAGACAATCCTTGACGCATTTTTGACAGGGCCAGGACAATTCACAACGAAAAGCGGTCTTGAGATTGACGAGTTCGAAACGCTCGGTTTCACGGCACCCGTGAAACTTCAATTGAGAGCAATCAACTTGAATCGTGAATCAAAAACAATTGGTTCAATGTCGGTGAATGAAATTGATATCACGTTGCCATAGGAAAATAAATGGGACACAACACAAGTGAATTTGAAATAAAAAATTCGGAGGGTGAAACAACAACACTCTCCGGAAATACATCGGGAACGCCTTTCGTGACAATTCCGTTGCCTCCGGCGGCCGACAAAATCATTGAGACGATATTCATTGAGAATCTCGCACCTTTGGTTGACGGGACGCAAATTGGTTTTGACACAACAACTCCAGGCCCGAACAAGGATTCCGAAATTCAAGTTTCAATTGACAACGGCACGACATTTCGAACGATATACGCCGGACAAGGATTCACTTTCGACACAAGAGAAAACAAACAAGTTCTCGTGAGGTCGAACATTGCAAATTGTCCCTTTTTAACAATAATCAAATTCGAAAAATTCGACGAGGTGTCATGATGAGTTTAGGTGATTGGATCGGAAAATTCATGATGGTCAAACTTTCCGGAAATGACGGAAATCTTTTGGCCGACGTTGTTCGTGTAAACAAGACAAATCGTTTGCTCGTTGACGCTCAAGTTCAACCCGTTCCGCTTGGACAACTATTCACCGAGAAACTTGAACTCAATGGAAACGGTTCAACCGACCTGGCAATCAATCCAGGTGCGACACCGGACGAATTTTTCTTGCCATTTTCAAACGACGATCGAATTGTGACCTCGATCAATATATTTGGGAGAGACAACGGGATTCAATATGGAAATTTTTTGGGAAACAATTCAGAACTCGCAAACGGTTTGATTTTTGAGGTCAAGTCGGAGGATCAAGTTTTTCAATTCATACCAATAAGATCAACCGACGATTTTCGAAACGTTTTTGCGGTGACGCCGTCCGACTTCATTGTTGACTTTGCGTCCGGAGAGGATGCGTTCACAGCGTCTTTCATTCCGAGCGTTCCTTTTTACATTCGAAAACAATCCGACTTTGCGTCTCCGGATTATGTCAAACTAATTGTTCGTGACAATATTTCCGCAATAAATTATTTGGAATCAATATGCAAAGGGGCGTTCGATGTTTGACAAAAATGCAAATGACGAAATCGTTGTCAAAGAATTTCCGTTCAAATCAAAATTCACAAAAGACGGGAAACTCTATCGTGAAAAGTTTGGTGCCGTTTTTACACTGAAAGACAAAGACACCGACGGGGGAATCACCATTGTTGAGATTGAAAACCCGTTTGACATTGCACGAGTAAACAAAGCCGAGTTCAAATGGTTTCCGGAGGGCGTGACCGCCGATTTTTACATTCTCGACAACCTGGCCGGCGACTATCAAGCAAGCTTGGGATCACCCAACCCGGTTCCAAACGCACCACTCACAAAACACGGACACGGAGTCGGGATTGCAAAAGACAATGACGAGGACGTTTCCGAGTATGACGCAAAATTGATCAAAGGAATGAAATTGAGAGTCGTTCTCACAAACACGACAACGACAACAAAAGTTTGTTGTCTCAATGTTGTCTTTCACAATGAGGTCATTTCATGATTGTTCAAGAATTATTTTCAAAGAGAGAGGGTGACTTTTTCTCATGGTTGATTCGATTTGCAACAAAACCACTTGCAAAGAAAACACCATTCAAAAACATACCGAGTCACAATTGTATTCGAAAAGGCCATTTCGTATATGAGTCAACATTCTTTTCGGGCGTTCGAATCGTTCCTTTTGAGTCCTGGAAAAAGATCAACACAATCGTCGGAGTCAATCAAAAGTCAATTCCGATTTCGGATTCACAATTCGAAAAGGTTTTTGTTGATATTTGGGGGAAAAAATATGATTGGAAAGGGATTCTTTATTTTGGTTTTTCTCTTGTGCGTTTTCGATTGTTCGGGAAACCGATCCCAAAGGTCAACAAATGGAACGACAAAAACAAATATTTTTGTTCCGAGGCAAGCGGAAAACTATTCGGAATCGACTATCAAATGACGGCACCCGTTCAAATTCTCGAGCTTGGTTGTCCGGACAATTGATTTGCTCAATCTTTGGTGATATCCTTTTCGGATGAAAGGAAAAAAACTCACAGTCAAGCAAGAAAACTTTATTCGGGAATATCTCGTTGACCTTAACGCAACACAAGCGGCGATTCGTGCCGGGTATTCCGCAAAGACCGCAAATGTCATTGGCCCGGAAAACCTTGCGAAACCTTGCATTGCGGAACGCATCAAACAAGCAATTGACGCACGACAAGAGAAAACCGAAATCACCGCCGAGAGAGTATTGCAAGAACTCGCAAACATTGCCTTTTCGAACGTTGAGGACTTCTTTGAGTCGGTGTCATACTCCGATGAGGAGGACGAGGAACTTGCGGGCCAGGGGCGAAAATATCATCAATTGAAATCGGACTTTTTAAAATCACCCAGGATTGCGGCCGTTCAATCAATCGAACCCGGTGCATATGGTGCAAAATTAAAGATGGCCGACAAGATGAAAGCACTCGAAATGATCTCAAGGCATTTGGGAATTTTCAACGCCGACACTTCACAAAAACCGGAGAACAACAACGTCATTGATCTCTCGGGAATATCGTCGGAAAAACTCCGACAACTTCAAAAGGTTTGGAACGACAATGACGATTCCGAGCAATGATCAAATCAAAATCGAGCTGGCCAAAAGGCATTTGCTCGATTTCACACGACACACGAAAAAGAATTACAAAGTAAACTGGCACCACGAACAATTGTGCGAGAAACTCGAGGCATTTGCCAGGGGCGAAATTCCCCGACTCATGGTTTTCATGCCACCGAGACATGGAAAGTCCGAACTCGGTTCAAGGCGATTGCCGGCCTATATACTCGGACAAAACCCGAACGCCGAAATCATTGCGTGTTCGTACTCGGCCGACCTGGCAACCAAGATGAATCGTGACGTGCAAAGAATCATCGACTCTCCGGAATACCGAGAGATTTTCCCGGACACTCAACTCAACACAAAGAACGTTGTTTCAAGTGCAAAGGGATCATATATTCGAAACGCAACCGAGTTTGAAGTCGTTGGACATTCCGGAGGATATCGTTGTGCCGGAACCGGAGGGGCCGTCACGGGAACCGGGGGAACTCATTTGATTGTTGACGATCCGATCAAGAACATGGAGGACGCAAACTCCGAAACAATCCGTCAAAAGGTTTGGGATTGGTACACGTCAACACTATACACGAGACTTGAATCAACCATTGAGGAAAACGGGAAAGAGTCCGAGGACGAGGGTTCGATCCTGGTCATTCTCACACGATGGCACGAGGACGATCTTGCCGGTCGATTGCTCGCCCTGGCCCAATCCGATCCGGGGGCCGATCAATGGGAAATCCTTGAATTGCCGGCAATCAAAGAAAACACAACAAACCCGGACGATCCAAGGAAAGTCGGCGAGGCCTTATGGCCTGGAAAATATCCGATCAAGAGATTGAACAAAATCAAAGCGTCCGTCGGTTCAAAGGTTTGGTCAAGTTTGTTCCAACAACAACCGACTCCGGGCGAGGGTGCGATCTTCTTGAGACAATGGTTGCAAAATTTTTATTTTACATTACCGGAAACCAGGTGCGACTTGAAACTCATTTCGTGCGACCTCACATTCAAAGACACAAAGACCGCCGATTTCGTTGTCATGAGTGTGTATGCGAAATATGGTTCCCAGGTGTTTTTGATCGACAAAATAAAAAAGAGAATGGACTTCACAACAACCTTGACCGAGTTCAAGGCACTCGTTGAAAAGCACTCGGACGCAACGATCAAACTCGTTGAGGAAAAAGCAAACGGGGCGGCCTTGATCTCAATGCTTTCAAAGTCAATCCCTGGAATTGTTCCGGTGATTCCAAAAGAATCAAAGACCGCACGAGCACACGCCGTCACGCCTTTTTACGAGGCCGGGAATGTTTTCTATCCTCATGAATCAATTGCACCTTGGATTGGTGATCATATTGTCGAAATGTCGGCGTTCCCTTTTGGACGCAATGACGACTCGGTTGACGCCGAAACTCAAGCAATCTCGAGATTCATGATCGGCCAGGCCGACGCATGGACAACCGAGGACGGCGAGGAGTACAATGAAAATGAAACACTAATTGAACAAATGGAATGGTGAGAATATGGAAAACCAAGAACATGAATTGAGAGAGGGACAAGGAACCGAGTTTGAAATCAATCAAACGCCGGTGAAAGTTGTCGAGATCGGATCAAGCGGAACGGAAATATTTGCCGGATATCTTGCCGAGGAGTATTTGCAAGAATTGCAAGGAACCGCCGCCGCCGACATATATGACAAAATGAGACGTTCCGATCCGAAAGTCAAAATGATTCTTTCCGCAATGAAAAATCCGATCAAGGGTGCAACGTGGGAAATCAATGAAAAAGGCGACGAGACTCGAGAGGGTGCAATTCAAAAGGCTTTCATCGAACATATACTTTTCAATGATCTTGGAAAGACCTGGAAATCATTTTTGCACGAGGCTTTGTCTTGCATTGATTTCGGGTATTCACTTTTCGAGGTAACATATTCGGCGGTTTTGAATCATGAAAAGTGGGGATCATATAACGGAATTAGATCACTTGCTTTCCGCTCACAAAGAACGATTGAAAAATGGGAAATCAATCGTCACGGGGAATTGAAATCAGTATATCAACAAGCCGACGGCGATCAACAAAAAACAATATATATTCCGGCGAAATATCTCGTTCACTTTGCACTCGAGAGAGAGGGCGACAACTTTGAGGGAATCTCGATCTTGCGTCCGGCATATGGCCCTTGGTTGCGAAAGAATACATTTTTGAAACTTATTGCGGCCGGGATTGAAAAATATGCGATCCCAATTCCAATCCTGGAAATTCCGGAGGGGAAACAAGGTTCGGCCGAATACAAGACGGCACTCAATGCAATGAAACGATATGTTTCGCACCAATGCAATTATTTGACGGTTCCGTTCGGTTGGAAACTCACATTGAACTCGAATCCTTTTGATGCCTCAAAGATTCGTGAAGTAATTGACGCCGAAAATGTTGAGATCGTGAACGCCGCACTTGCAAATTTCCTTGAACTTGGTCAATCCGGTTCGGGATCATATGCACTTTCGTTTGACCTTTCCGACTTTTTCCTCGGAGGTCTTGAATATGTTGCGGAACAAATTGCGGAAACGCTCAACGCTCAATTGATTCCAAACTTGATTGCATTGAATTTCCCGGATCAAAAATGCCTGGTTGAACTCTCGGCGTCCGGAATCTCGGATCGTGCCGGCGAGGAGTTCTCAAAAATCATCATGAATCTTGTGAGTTCACAAACATTGACTCCGGACGATCGACTTGAGGACAACTTGAGAAAACGTTTCGGGTTGCCGGAACGAGACGAAACAACGTCGAGGAAAGTTGAGGCACCTCAACCAACGCCCGGGCCTGGCCCTCAACAACTTGCGGAAAAAGGTGACGAGACTTTAAAAAAAAAGTCAAGTGATCCCGTGAAAGCAAAGATCGAGGAGGATGCCGAAAAGCTCAAATTGATCATGCAAAGAAACTTGAAAGCAATCGCCGAGGACGTTTCAAAACAAGCGGCGAAACATTGGAAAGATTCATCGGAGGACGAACGTGTTGCACCTCCAAAGGAATATGACATCAAGGCCAGTGTTGAAAAATATCGAAAAGAAGTCACCGAGGAACTTGCCAGGCAATACAACACGGCCGTTGAACAAGTCCGAGGAGAAAACCCTTTTTTCAAAAATATCAAATTGAGTGAAACGGCGACTCAAATCAAACTTGCCGAAAAAGACAAATTGAACAAAAAAGGACTCATTCGAATCAACGGAATCGTTGATTCATTGGTTGACATCAACACGGGCGAAATCATCAAGACAAATGATTTGCAATACACACAAAGTGCGGACAAGGTTGCCGACGCCCTGGAAATTCAAACAAATATGATTGAACAAACAAATAAAAAGATCGACGGCCCAATGACGTCATCGGGTGCACTCTTGAACGCATCGACGATGATCAACATTGCAAGGAAAGATTTTTTTGGTGAAATGATCAAGACGGGAGAGGTTGAGTCATTCACTTGGATCAACTCCGATCCGATCACCGACATTTGCAAAGGGTTGAACGGGATCACTTTGAAAGCAGACGATCCGGCCGTCCAAACGTACTGGCCGCCGTTGCATTTCAATTGCAAAACATACGTGACCGCAAACACAAGCAAGACACAAGGGAACCCGGAACCACAAAACGGATTCGTTCCGACAAAGTCCCAGGAATCATCAATCAATTTGGCCGAGGCCTGGCCCGGACATTGTCCGGATCATTGTTGACTCAAATCATTTGATCGGCGACAATAATTGAAAATGGAGTTTTTACATGAAACATTTTAGGACGACACCAATCAAACTCGCCGAGGGAAATCCGGTTGAGGGAATTTCAAGTCAAGTTCAACTCATGAGAACTTGCACCTTTTTTCACAAGCAATATGGAAAGGTTGACATCACTCGACAATTGTTTGACGAAATGATCGAAAACCACAAGAACAACGTTCGAGGCATCGAGGTCATGATTGACTATTCACACGACTCCGAAAGAGAGGCCGCCGGTTGGATCAAAGACTTGCATGTTCGTGAGGTTCAACTTGCCGAGGGGAACGAGGAACTTGGAATCGAACCAAAGATTGAACATCAACTTTGGGCCGACGTTGATTGGACTCCAAAAGGAACAAAAACACTTTCGGACAAAGAGTTTGCATATTTGAGTGCGGACTTTGATCCCGATTATAAAGACAATGAAAATCCCACTCATTCGGTTGGTGCCGTTCTCTTGGGTGCTGGCCTCACAAACCGCCCAGTTATAAAGAGAATGAATCCGGCTATACAATTGAGTGAATTTTCGGAAACCAATATCAAGGAGAAAAACATCATGAACATTGAGGACATGAAAAAAGAACTTGATGCCAAAAACATCAAGTTAAGTGAAACCGAGGAAAAACTCGGCGACATGGAAAAAAATCTCTCCGATTCCGAGGTGAAACTTGCTCAAATTGATGAATTGATGAGGGAACTTGGTGTTTCTTCAATCGAGGAACTCATGAGTAAAATTCAAGCAATGTCGAAAGACAATGTTGAGCTTGCCGAGGAAAAAGAGAAAACCGAAAAAGAAAGCAAGTTGAATGTTTTACTTAGTGAGGGGAAAATTTCCCAGGCACAAAAGGAAAAAGCAATGACACTTGAAAAAAGTTCTTTTGAGGGATTCATTTCACTTGCTGAAATGAACGAAAAAGTTGTCAAGCTTGACGAAAGCGGTTCGGGAAAAACTCCAAAAGAGTCAATCGAAATCGACGACGTTGAGGACAAAGTTCTTGAACTTGCCGAGGCGAAAGCAAAGGCCGACAAGATCGACATGACCGATGCAATTTCAATCGTTCTTTCCGAGGACAAAGACCTTGCATCAAAATATTATAAACTTGGTGAGGAATAGGGAGGACGAAAATGAGTAGTTATATTCAACCACAAGTCAAAACTTTTTGTGCCGACGCCGATCTTGCACAATACACGTTTGTGAAACTTGGTTCAAGTGACAAGCATGTTGCAAATTCGGGTGCCGGAGAAAAGTCGTTCGGTGTCAATATGACAAAGGACGTGAAATCGGGTGACGCATGTGAAATTGCACACCTTGGGGGCGGTGCTTTGATTAAGCTTGCCGGAACAATAACGAGAGGTGACTCGGTCAAGTCAAACGCAAATGGAGAGGGTGTCGTTGCGGCGGCGGTGGAATTTTCAAGTGCGGTTGCAATGGAATCGGGTGTTGCCGGGGACGTGATTAGTGTCATTCTTGACGCTCACGTTGCATTTTAGGGAGGATTGAAATGAGTCAAATGAAAGCTATCGTTGATAAATTATTGACAAATGTTTCATCAATGTACGTTCCGGAGGGTTATATTTCCGAGGCAATTTTGCCGAACTTACAAGTGAAACAAAAAACTGGAAAAATTGGAAAGTACGGTCTTAATCATTTAAGAATCGTTAACGCAAAAATGGGAGGCCGAGGACGTGCCGCAAGATTTGAACCAATCGTTCGTGACTCGGATTTATATTCGATCGAAAGTCATGGACTTGAGGGACTTGTGACCGAGGACGACTATGACAACTCGGAGGAACCGTTCGACGCTGAAAAGGATGAAACTCTTGGGTTGACAACAACTCTTTGGACGGCGAAAGAATATGCAATTGCAAGCGTTCTTTTCAACACGGCAATCATCACGCAAAACATCACACTTGCGGCGGCGACTGACAAATTCAGTGACTATGTGAACTCAAAGCCACTTGAAAATTTCAGAGACGGTCAAAATGTAATTCTTGAAGGATGCGGAAAGATGCCGAACCGTGCGATTTGTTCTCAAAAGGTTTTCAATACTTTAAAGTATCACCCGGCGATTTTAAGATCACTTGGGTTTGCGGACAACCGTGCCGGAACTTTAAAAATTGCCGAGGTTGCACACGCAATGGGTGTTGAAATGCTTCACATTGGTGACGCCGCTTTCAACAACGCAAAGCTTGGACAATCTGACAACCTTGAGCAAATTTGGGGCGATTCAGTTCTCATGTATTATGCACCAAAGACGGCGGCAAAATACCAACAATCACTTGGATATTACATGACAATGAAAAAAAGAGGCCCGAGACGTGTTTACAAGTTTACTGTAAACAACCCACCGAACTCAAAGGGAATCATCGTTCAAGACGACTATCAATTCGCTTTGACAAACGTGAAATGTGCATACTTAATTAAAAACTGTTTATAAGACGACGGGAGGGGAAACCCTCCCTTTTTTTTAAAATTAAAGGAGACTCAAAATGAGTGAAACAAAAAAACCAACAACAAAAAAGAAAGTTGAAAAAGGTCTTGAAACAAAAGACGAAATGAAAGCAACGGGAAAGGCAACAAACAAGATTGCAAAACTCTCGTTCCAATACAACGGAAAAACACACGACAAGGGATGCGAAATCCTTGGTCTTGATGAAAAAAGTTTGAAAGAACTTGAATCAAAAGGATTGGTTGAGTAATGTCATATTGTACGGTTGAGGACGTCAAGTCCGATTTCAAAAATTTGCAAATCACGTCGACCTCGTCCGTAACGATTGACGAGGTTCAAAAATTCATTGATCAAGAGTGTGCATACATCAACTCAAGAATATGTTCACTTTATAAAGTGCCGGTCGATGAAATCGTTTCACCAATGTCGTTTGAAGTGTTGAAAAGAATCAACATTTTTCTTGCGGCCGATAGGGTTCGACATGTTCTCTATGTGAAAACCGGAATCGACAACAAAGACCAGGACACGAAAGGACTTCATTCTCTTTCCAGGAATCCAAGGAAAGACCTGGACGAAATCCTCAACGGGAAAGTGAAACTTGGTGACGCAATAAAAGTTGACGAGTGCATCGGTTTCGACACGTCGGACGAACCGAATGATTGTTGTTCACAAACTTTCGACGTAAACAAACAACAATGGTGATTTCATGAGTCTCGGTTTCACATCATACCAGGTTGAAAACGACATTGCGTTTGCAAATGCAATGGATCGTGCCGCAAGGCAATCGAAAAATTTGACGATTCCGTTGACATCAATCATGAAAGATTTTTACAAATCAAGAACGGCAATTTTTGCCTTGAAAGGGCCTGGACAATATCCCGACCTTTCCCCACGATATAAACCAAACAAGCAACGTGCCGTCGGTTTTGTCTATCCAATTTTGAAACTCTCCGGAGCACTTGAGGAAAGTGTGACGAGTGATTCCGGGAAAGACAACGTGACGAGAATTGAACCGTTGTCCCTGGAAATGGGAACGACGGTTCCATATGCAAATTATCATCAACAAGAGGGCGATTTCACAAACACGGGAAAAATGCCTTTGAGAAAATTTCTTTTTATCGGCCCGGAGTCCGTCAAGTTTGCAAACTCCGACATTTCCGGTTTTCCGGAACGAGCTTTGAACACTCTCAACGTTTTTGTTCTCCGACAAATGGGAAAAAGCATTGAGGAGGCAACGGGCGTGAAACCAACAATAAAACAACAAAGGCCAAAGCTATGACATTTGACATTGAATGTTTCATTGACAACCTTGAAATATTTTTGAAAGACAATTTGAACGATGCACTCGCCGTGATTGATGCGGAAAAAAATTCCGGTTGGACAACCGAACCGATTGATCCCGAGGCATATGTTTTCCAATCACTCGACAACTTGCCGATCAACTTTGATCCAATTCTTTTTTACGGAATTTCAGAGATCAAAGGCGAGGCAATACCGAGTGCAACCTCGGCGATATATTCAATTGAGGTTTCCGTGATCAAGACGGACGACGAATCAAAAACCATAGGCCGAAAATTGTTGAGATATCAACGGGCCATGAAGTCGATTTTTGAAAAAAATTACTTTATAATAAACAATGTGAGGCCGAAAATTGAGATCAAGAGTTTGCAACCGATATCATTTAGGATGCAAAACTCAAGTAATCAATTCAAAGCAATTGGGATCGAAATTGAACTTTCGATCTTTTGACAAACAAGGAGTTGAGTCATGAGTTTAGACAATCCAAGAATTTTTTTCGGAGTCCACTCATTCACGCCTTATTGCCGACAAACTGGCCTCCCTTATGGGACGGCACTTGTAATCGGACAATCGGGTTTTTCACTTAGTGGAGAACTGGCGAGTTTGAATGGAGGTTCGAACAAGTACCCTTGGGCGGTTGAAGAAACAAACATCACGGCCGAATTGAGCTTGACTATCAAGCAATATGAGGATTGGATGATGCAATTGTTTCTTGGAAAAAAACCGACCGAGAACGGTGTTTCAACGGGAACCGTTGAAAACGTTGCCAACAAAAAAGGAACAACAATCAATGCAACATGGGGAATCGCAAGCGTTCAACCGAAAGTTGGATCGGAAAGCGATTTGAAATTCACAAAGTATGTGATCCAGGTTGTTGACAAAGATGCGGACACGGTTGACGTGTATGCAATGTCGAATGCAGACTTTGCGAGAGGAACGGACAAGCAATTTGAGGACAACCTCCTCAAAATTACAAGTGCACCACTTGCAATCACAGACGGCGTAGCAATTGAAGTACCAGGGTTCGGAATTACAATCACCGGCGGTTCGACGGTTGACTTTGCCGGAAACGGAGTTGAAAACGGAAACACAATCACTTTTGACGTGAGAGTTCCGAGTTCAAAATCAATCTCGGCGAGATTCGGAGGTTCGGCCGACAATTTCCCGGAATTTGGGGCGATTGTTGTTGGACAACAACGAGGAAACGGCGAAATGGTTGAGCTTGACATTTTCAGACTGAAAGCGGTTGGGATGCCACTTGGTTTCCAAGAGAAAACGTTTTCCGAGGGTGAAATCACGGCACAAGCATTTTACGATGCTGACAAAAACGGTGTTTTTGATTTACGTCATATCACACCACAAGGCGCCGGCGTTTGCTAAAATTTTTCAATTTATTTTGAGAATACGAGGGGAGAGTTTTAAAACTCTCCCTTTATTTTTTTGAAGTACATTCGAATCATGGCCTCGACGTCCTCGACGCTTTCAATAACGTAATATATTTGTTTTTGACGTGTCACAACTCTCGCACCGCCCTCCGGTGCCGGTGAAATGCTTGTGATCTCGCCCGGTTTCACCAATGCGGAACCATTGTCCCCGTGAAGTTCAAGCGAAATAAAGTTTGATTGCATGGGAACTCTCCTTGTTCATTGCTTTTTAAAAAAACTCTTTCCATATACATTGTGACGCAATCTCTTGTGTTTGTGAATCACCCTGGCCACGTTCCAAAATGTTTCCCCACAACGTGAACAAACCTGGCAAGGTTGTCCGACAACTTTAATCGGTTTGTGACCGCAAAAAAAGAAAATGCACAAGGCACGTTTGAACAATTGTTTCCATGTTGTTTCATTTATTGTTTTGATGGTTTTCTCCTTTCCAAGAATTTCACCGGAGCGTTGTTGATCCAATGACGAACAAGTTTTGAAATGTTCCCCTCGGAATATAGGCCGGCCCGGAGTTTCAATTTGTGAAGTTCCTCGGCCGTCAATCTGATTTCAATTCGTTTTTCTTTTGTGTATTTTTTCATTACAATAATTGTACGGACAAAGATTCACTTTTGAAAGGAAATTTTTTTCCATATATACTACAATAAAAAAAGGAGAAAACATGGAACTTGAACAACTAATTCCCGAACGTGCAACGATCGTCAAGACGATTGAGGGCGAGGGCGAAACAAGAGAACTTGAATTGAACTTTCGACCTTTCAACCTTGAGGATGAATCTTGGTTGAAACGTGCATATGGTGACGATCTCAAAAAACATTTTGAGCAAATGGACATGGAGGTCATTTCAAGAGTTGCTTTTCACCAATTGGAACTTGACTCAAAACGTGAGGTCATGAAATTAAAATTTTACGACATGGACGAGGATTCGGGCGAGGAGAGTGAAGTCTCAAAGACTGGCCCTCAAAAGATTCGTCAAATAATTGCCGGGCCGTCGGCACAAATGGAACTTTTGACCGCATTGTTGAAAACGAGAGGATTCTCAATGCCGATTCTCGAGGAACTTGGTGTTCACCTGGAAAATGAGGTTGAAAAAAAATCGCCGGGAAAGCAGAAAAAGGCCCGCAAAATGAAGTCAATTGGGCCGAGGTCTTTGACGTAATTGCGTCGGAGTACGGTTGGACTTTTGACGAGTTCAAGAAACTCACTCTCCGAACACTTCAAAGTTGTTTGGACATGATTGAGATTCGAACTCACAATGAATACGCAAAACAAGCGGCGTTGCATGGAGCGAAAATCGACTTCAAGCACGTCAAAAGAAAATTCAAAGAACTATCCGACGAGCAAAAAATCATGATGGCAAATGTTTCTCGTGCCGCCGCTCAAAGGAAAGTTCAAGAAAAAGCCGAACAAGCAAGGAAAAAGAATGGCATCAACAACAAGTGAACTCATAGTCAAGATCGGTGCAAACGCCGATCAATTTGCGTCCGAACTCGAAAAGGTTGGATCAACGACAAAGAATCTTGAAAAAAATCTTGCGACGGTTGCGAAAATATCCGGTGCCGCATTTGCCGCCGGAACCGCAACGATTGCCGCCGCAACAATTGCGGCCGGAAACTTTGAGGACAAGTTCACAAACGTTGTCACACTTTTGGACAAAGGTTCATTTGCCTCGAAAAGTCTTGAACAAGGAATTGAGGGACTCAAAAAAGGAGTCATTGAACTTGGTCAAGAAACGGGAGCGTCATTCGAGGATTTGAACAAAGCATTGTTCGACTTGATTTCATCGGGTGTCCCGGCCGAGGAGGCCATTGACACTTTGAGAGTCACAACTCAACTTGCGGCCGCCGGTGCAACGGACACGGCAACGGCCGTCCAGGCATTGACCGCAACCATGACATCATTCGGCGAAAGTGCCGGAACCGCCGCCGAGATTTCCGAAAAGTTTTTCACCGCTCAAAAGTTTGGTGTCACAACGGTCGGTGATCTTGCAAGTGAGTTCTCAAAGGTTGCCGGAACCGCAAATTCACTTGGGATTTCGTTTGACGAGGCCCTCGCATCACTTTCGGCATTGACCGCCGACGGTGCGAAACCAACAAACGTCGCCGCAACACAATTGAAAGCAACGTTGACAAGTTTGATCAACGTTCAAAAGAACTTGTCGAGTGAATCGCAAGCAATACAAGAGGCCTTGAGTCTCCAAAATTTAAAGTCAAAGGGACTTGTCGGAGTTCTCGACGAGTTGAAAGTCGCAACCGGAGGGAACGTCGTTGAAATGCAACGATTGTTCGGGAGTGCCGAGGGACTTGCCGTTGCACTTTCATTGACCGGAGCACAATCGGAACTCGTCAAAAAACAAATTGCCGAAATGGCCGACGAACAAAAACGTGCCGCCGTATTTGCCGACGCACTTGCGGTCAAACAAGAAAATTCAAAAAAAGCATTTGAGAGATTTTCGAGGGTGATCGAAACCGCCGCAATTGTACTTGGTGAACAATTCGCACCAATCGTTGCGAAAGCCGCCGAGTTGTTGGGAGAGTTTTTCAAAATACTTGTAAACAATCCAGTTCTCGCAAAAACCGCCGCCCTTGTCATTGGACTTGGAACGGCACTCGCCGGAATTGCCGCCGCCGGTGCACTTGCCGCAACCGCATTTTTGAAAATCAGAGCGGCAATGGTTGCCTTGAGTATATCAACAAAAGTTCTTTCAATTGGAATCAAAGGTCTTGTCGGAGCGACGGGATTTGGATTGTTGTTGATTGTAATTTCCGAAATATATGCAAATTGGGAAACAATATGGCCGGCCGTTGTGAGAATATTCTCGGCAACGGTCAACGCACTTGCAAACCTTGGTGCCGGTCTTGGAAAAATCCTCAAAGGAATATTCACTTTTGACGGTGACGCAATTTCCGAGGGAATGGACATGGCCAAAAAAGCGATTTCCGATGGCCTTGACGACATAATTGACGCCGTCAAAGGCAAGGAGGACGCAAAGGTTGTCGTTCCAATCACGGCGAAAGTTGATGAAAGCCAGGTTCAAGGCGAGGTTGACAAGCTTTCAAAAGCCGGTGAAAAAGGGAGTGTTTCGGTTGGTGCCGGTGCAACGGTTGCGAAAGGCGACTCGGGCCAGGCCGCAAAGGATGATTCACTTGCAAAATTGAAAGAAAATGAATCGGCAAAAACAAAAGCATTGAACGAGGAACAAAAAAAGAGAATCGCACAAAACAAAGCCGCACTTGATTTGATCCAAAATCAAAACGCCGGTGCAACACAACAAGAGCTTGATTTCATCAAAAGAAAAAATGAACTTGCACTTGCCGAGCAAGCGGCGGCACAAGAAAAAAATCAAGCGGTTCGTGATAGTGAACTTGAACTCATTGCCGCTCAACGTGCGGTGCTACTTGAGGAGGAACGTGTTTTTCTTGAGGAAAAACGAGCAATTCAAGCCGAGGATCGTGAAACAAAGGCCGCATTGAACGAGGAACTCAAAGCACTTTCCGAATCGGAACGTGCCGAACTCAACCAACAAGAACTTGATCAAATTCAAGCTCAAATTCTCTCCAAAAGAGAGGTTGAGGACTCGGAGGCGAAAAGAAAACTCGACTTTGAAATCAAAAGACGAAACCAATATTTGAAAGATGAAAAACAATTCGGAAAAACATCGGCCGAGATCAACAAGTTTCTTTCAAGTGAAAGCGTTCAACTTGCAAAACAAAGTGCAAACGAACTTGTTGGACTGGCCCAATCTAAAAATAAAACGCTCGCAAGTATAGGCAAGGCCGCAAGCGTGACACAAATTGCGATAGATACTGCCACAAATGCGGCGTCAATTTTCGCAAAACTCAACGCACTTTTTCCAATCCTGGCACCTGGAATTGGTTTCGCCGGTGCGGCGGCAATCACCGCATTTGGTGCCGAAAAAACCGCAAACGTTCTCGCCGCAAATGAGGGGGGACTTGTCCCGAGGAACCTTGGGACGCCCGGGAAAGACTCAATTCCTGCAAGTTTGACACCTGGAGAGTTGGTTGTCCCCGAAAAGAATTTTGACGAGGTCGTCAACTCGGTTGCGTCCCAACGTTCCGGAGGTTCATCGTCGAGCGATTCAAATTCCGCACTTGTTGGACTTCTTTCCTCGATTGATCAAAAATTAAATAAACTGGAAAGTCCGGTCACAATCAACGGTGACGTTCTTGACTCCGAACCTTTTGTTGATAACATCATGGAAAAAATTCGGGATGCAAGGGACTTTCGAAACGCAACACTTGAGGGGCTTTAAAATATGAGTTTTCCAATTCCAAAAATACAATACAAGAACACCGACGACGTCAACGGGTTCACAGCATCAACAACCGAGGTTGTTCTTGATTCACTCTCCGGAGTTGAAACCGGAATGTTTTTCACCGGGCCAGGTGTTACGATTGGGACAACGATTGTTGCAATTGATGTCCCAGGTTCAAAGGTGACATTGTCGCAACCAATAACACCAACACTCGGAGAGTTGTTCTCTTGGTTTTTTGAGCTTGAATTTCGATATCCTCCGGAATCAAATGACAACGTTGAGGAAAGTGTTCCGGATCAAACAATCTCGACATCGAGATCGGGGTTTCGTCAATATCTCACAAGATACATTGAGCTTGAAAGGCCATTGACTTTCAATTTTCTCACAAGAGAGGAAATCAATTTTTTGAAAACAATGTTCGACAATTGGTTTTCACTTGGTGAATATGTTCGATATTTCGACGACAAAACACTCACAACATTTGTTGAATATCAAGCAAACGACACCAAATTCAAACCGTCGTTCATTCAAGGGACGTCGGAGTTGTATTCGTTGTCAATTGAGTTTGTGAGGGTGAAATGACGGCATATATTGACGAGGTTCCTCAAAAGAAAAGATTCATTCCGAACGTTGTTGTGAAAATGCGTAATATTTATTTTTCAATTCATGAACCCGATTCGGGTTTGACCATTCCAAGGAATCAAAGAATTTTGAAAAACCTTGTTCTCAACCCGGCACAAGTTGACTTGAAAAAGGTCACACAAACAATTGCCTCATATTCAATGCGACTTGTGCCGTCCCCGGCTTTCAATCAATTATTGCTTGACGACACAACCGTTTTATTGAATGAAACCGTCGAAATTTGGCTCGGCCGAATTGGAACGAACATGGACTTTTCGGAATATTTCAAATTGATCGACACAAAAGTTCGTTCAATGGACTATCGTGACGGAACTTTCAACATCAAAACAAGAGAATCATTCGACCTCATGACTCGAGAGGTTTTCAACTTGCAAACAACTTTGACATTTCAAATTGATGATTCGGTCACAAGTTTTCAAGGTTCATTTATTGACTGGCCCGCAAGCGGAAAAATTAAAGTCGGAAACGAGGTCATGACATATGCGTCGAGAGACGACAACAATCTTTTCGGGATCATTCGTGGTGTCGGTTCAACGGCAACCGGTCACGGCCAGGGTGAAACCGTTTTTTACATTTGGGAAATCACTGGAAATCCGGTTGAATTATTGTTGCAAATACTTCTTTCGACGGGAACGGGAGTGAACGGAACATATGACGTTTTGAGTGCCGGTCTTGGAATACCGGAAAACCTCATTGACGTTGCAAGGTTTGAATCAATTCGTGACGAATTTTTCCCAACCGAAACATATGACATTGATATTTTTGGAATTGGTGACACACTTTCGCAATTGCTTGAACTTGAGTTTTTGCAATCATTGAACGTGCGTTTTCTCACGACTGAAAATCAAAAAATTGGGATCACCATTCTTGATCAAGCTGAATTTTCAACGGCGACAAAATCAATCAATGAAACATCAATTGAGGGCGCACCAAAATGGAGTGTTTCTCAAGACAAGGTTTTCAATGTGATCACAATGTCTTGGGACTATGATCCGGCAACGGAAAAATTTGGAACAATTGAGACATTCAAAAACCAAGAATCAATTGACAAGTACGGTGAAACAAAACCTTTGAAATTCAAATTCAAAGGAATCAAGTCGGCGTTGGGAGGTGTTGCAATCATCAACGATCGTGTGACTCGACTCCTCGAGAGGTTCAAGACACCGACGCCGTCAATTTCGCTCAACACTCATATGGACAAGTCGCTTTATAACGTCGGCGACAAAGTTGTTGTGACATCGAGAGAGTTGCCAGGTTCAACCGGAACTCTCAATTTTGCCGACACACTGGAAATCATTTCAAGGTCAATTTCACACGCAACGGGGACGGTTCAATTCAAACTTGCGTTCACAAGTTTCACGGGCGTCGGAAATCTTGCCTATATTGCACCGGCAAATTCAATCGTGACCGTTCTCAATCAAAGAACGTTCACATTTGGGGCCGGCCTTGGTGATCAATGGGAAACGGGATATTTTGTGAGACTATACAACAAGACGACTTGCAAATATGAAACATTCGGAGGCGTTGAGGAAATTCGTCAAATTGTTTCAATTGTCGGCGATCAAGTCACGGTCGATTCGAATTTCGAAACCGTAATTGATCCAAATGTTCACATTGTACGATTTGCAGACTATGACGAAACGTCTCAAGCTCAAAAGGCCTTTTGTTTCGTCGGCCAGGGGGGCGAATTGCCGTTTGCAGACGGTGCACCTCCATATAGAATTACTTTATAAAGGAGAGTTTTCATGAGTGATTATATTTGTTTAGGAACCGAGGGGTTTGTTGACGTGCCGGACACCGACGTTGATTTCAAAAGTCCAATTGACGAGTTCTTAATGACAACAATGCGAAACAATGATCGCTATAATAAGTGTAAGGCCGAGGAGGCCGCCATTTCCGGAGGGGGAAACATTGAGTTCAAAGTCAATGGAAATTTCAACATTCTTGAACTTGGATCAAACCCGGACAACGGACTTGATCTCGACGGCGGTTTTGTTTCACAACCGGCAACACTCTCTCGTTGTGCTTTGTTTATATTGAAACAAGGTGCCGGCGGTCAAATGACTTTCGACGTAAAAAGATCAATTTATTTGGAAATTCCAATCAATCAAATCAAAAACATATTCAACGCAAACACACAATCCGTTGCGAGAGGTTCAGCCGCACTTGACACGCAAACAATTGTCAACGCCGAGGCAACACAAAATTCACAATTGATTTCCTTTGCATACAATGCGGAAAATATTGAATCAATTGTTCAAATTCAAGGTGCATCACAATTTCAAATCAACTTTGATCCGGATTCGGTCACTCTTGACGAGGACATTTGGGCCGTTGGAAATTACTTCATTCTTGACGGTGCAACAATACCAGGGAACAACGGCGTTTTTGAAATTCAACAAATCAATCGTTGCGGCGGCGTCAATGTTGTCATTGAAAATCTTTCGGGTGCAAGTGAGATCCCGACCGGAGCAACCGCAAAACCAAACTTTGCGAAATATTTTTACACGACGGCAATCCCGTCAAACTTTGTTCCCGGAGAGTCGGCGGTTTTTGCCGGTCATACCGATCCAACAAACGACGGAACGTTCGAAATGTTCGACAAGAACGTCGGAGGAAACAACTTGATTGTGAAAAAAGGTGCCGTTGCGCTTGTTGAACAAGTTGGAATTGCCGGAACGGTCGATTCGTTACGTTGGAAATATTCATTTTTGAACAACGTGAACGACGCATTTGTTGTCGGAGAACAAGCGGTTTTTTCCGCACACACCGATCCGTTGAATGACGGTTCGTTCGAAATCAAAGAAAAAAACGTTGACTCGGGTTTCAATGTTATTGTTTACAACACGGCCGGTGTCGCACAACCTGGAATTTCGGGAACCGTCGAAACGAATCGTTTTGTTTACGCACTCGACGCCGATCCGGACGGGTTTTTTGTTGTTGGTGATCAAATGGTTGCCGCTGGCCATGACAATGCGGTCAACGACGGAACTTTCACTCTTGTTGATGTCAAATATTTGGGGAACAATAATGTTGTTGTTTACAATGCAAGCGGTGTTCAACAACTCACACCAAACGGAACCGTTGATCACTTGCAAAAGGCGATTATTTTTCGAAATGATCAAAGTTTAAATTTTCAAAATGGAAAAAGTTTTGTTCTTGTGAACGACACCGCAAACCCTGGAAACGAGGGAGAGTTTTTGGTTGTTGATCAAAACCGTGCGGCGGTTTCTCAATTCAATGTGATTGTTGAAATGCCGACATTTGTTGAACAACTTGGTGACGCCGGTTGTATCACCAAAGAAACAAGATCAATATTCAACGACGGTGCTCAACAAGTTCAAGTTTTCCAAGATCGACAAGTTGAGGTTTTTGAAAACAATATAAATACGAGTTTACTCGGAGAAAATACAACTTTAACTTTGGACGTCACCGAGGCACCGTCAAACATGGAAACGATCTCGGTTGTGGTTCAATAAAAAAGGAGAAAAAATATGACAACTTTAGTCGGAGGGGGAACGTTGCCAGTTGGAACGATCTTGCCATTTGCGGGGCCATCGACCGCCGTTCCAGACGGATTCCTTTTGTGCAATGGTGCCTCAATAAATAGGAACGATTTCGCCGCACTCTTTGCGGTCATTGGAACATTTTGGGGAAACCCGGACGGGTTGAGTTTTAGGGTTCCAACAACACAAGGGTTGTTGTTAAGGGGCGTTGCATACGGTTCCGGGTTTGATCCAGACCGAAACTCAAGAACGGCAATCCAGGCCGGAGGACAAACCGGAGATCAAGTAGGGAGCTACCAAACTACGCGACATACGGTACATTCGCATGGTACTGTTTTTGCTTATTATACAAGCAACAACTCTAACGTAGTCAATGGGGTGAGCAATTTTGTAGCAGGGAATGGCGGCTTTAACTCTACGGCTAATAGGTATCTAAGTTTCGGCGCAAATAGTGGCCCGAGGACGGGTTTTAACGGAAATGTTAATGTTAATTCAGTAGCGACTAAAAGAATCGCCACTGATAATAATGGTTCCAATCAATCGGTAGGCGCTAACGTTTACGTAAATTATATTATAAAATATTAGGGGGTTTTTATGTCTATAGCTTATGGGTTCAACGAAAAAGGGTATTTTACAAGTCCTATTCCGATGCAAAAAAACCCTTTCAAACAAGGAGAATATTTGGTTCCATCAAACGCAACATTGATCGAACCTCCGGACGCTTCTAGCTATTCAGCCGACAAATTGCCTTTGTTCAACGAGGATTCAAAAACGTGGGAACTTGTTGACTCTCCGGCAAAAATCGCCGATGACAACGCAAAACTTGAGGTTGTGAATGATTGGGGCGTTTGTTTGTACGAAAGAGATTCAAGCGGAAACGTTGTTTTGCGTGATGTTCAAGAGGTTGATTCGGAAACAACGCAAATTTCAACTCAATTCAACAATGAACAATCGTTGAAAAACTTAAAAGAAACAATGGACGGCGCAATCATTCAAAAATCATTTGAAATGACCGGCGCAAGTTCAATTGAAAGCGCCCAGGCATTCATGCAAGCTTTTCAAGTTCGAATTGCAAACGCTTCAAAATATGTCAATGATGGCCTTGTTGTTTTTTGTGCGACAACAAGTTTTCAAAAGTTTGACGATTTGGACACTGAACAAAAAATCGTTGATTATTATTCGGAAACTCTTGTTGAAATGGACAAGTTTAGGAATCAAAAAATTCAAGAATATTTGCAATCAAAGTCGGAACTTGGTCTTTAATTTCTAGGCGTCAAACCAAAAGTTGTGATGATATATTTGTCATTTGAAATTGGTTTGACGCCCTCATGAAAATAACGCCAAGTTGATGGGAAAATCACAAGTGTTCCGGCTTTTGGTTTTATTTCGATTTCCTGGAAAGGGAATTTTGTTTCGCCACCCTCAAGAACATCATTCAAATAAAAAATCGGCGCAAGGAATCGCGCATCGTTCAAATTTCGCTCATCGTTGTCGGTATGGGGTTTAAAAAATCCTTGTCCTTTGAATGATTTTTGCATTTGCAATCCCCCCCAAAAAATTGGCGTTCCTTTCAAATTGAAATATCTTGATTTTATTTGGCACAATGCAATCTCAAGAATTTTTGAATATTTTGAATTGAGATTTTCCGAATCAATGTGCCAGTCTATAGAATTTTTCACTCCAGGTGAATAACCGCCACCGGTTTTCCCGTTGAATTTGTTTGGTGACGTTTCAAACGCCTCAATTGTGTCAATGCAAAGTCGGTCACTTATAGCATTTTCCCAAACAAAAATTCCCGTTTTTTTCTCAAACTCTTTGTTGTATTCCATTGATTCTCCTTTGTTTTGGAAAATATATCACAACAATTGTCCGGACAAAACATGATTTGAATTAGTTTCCGGCCAGGCCAGGCCTTGAGGTTGTGAGAACTCTCAAAATCGAATATGATTCAAAGATGAACGAAATAAACATGACATTGACAATCCTTGGTTCACTTGTTTCACTTTTGTTGCTACTCAATGCACATTTTACAAGAAAAACACTTGAGAAAATCACAACCGTTGAAATTCAACTTGCGGTTTTGATTTCAAAACACGATTCGACCGACGAACGTGCAAGGAAAAATGAATTTGAAATCGAATTATTGAAAAGCAAGATCAACAAACTCGAAACAAAGGTTTTGAGTAATCAATAAAAAAAGGAGTAATCATGGAAAAAGCGTATGACATCAAAGCACTTGGGGAAAACATCAAAGGGAAAGGCCTTGATCTTGCCGAGGACGCAATCGTTCTTGTTGTTGAGGAACTTTTCAATTGGATCGAGGAAAGTGCAAAACTTTCGGAAACACCATATGACGACATGGGACTTGTTGTGTTGCCACAATTAAAAAAACTGGCACTTGCACAAGTTGACAAAATCGACGGTCAAGAGGGATAAAATTTGAATCTTTTCAAATATCTCAAGAGTATTTGGCCAGTCGTTCGAACATGGTTGGTCAAAACTCTTTTGAAAAAGTATTTGCCGAAACTTATATCCGGCCCTTGGGGTTGGATCGTCACAATTTTCGGCGAAAAGCTTTTCGACAAAGCAATCAAACCGGCTTGGAATTGGTTGAACCGAAAAGCGTATGCAATAACACAAAAATGGAAACGCAAACCAAAGGCGAAAAGACTTGAGAACGCAAAAACTGAAAATGAGTTTGATGATTCTTTTGACGACATGCCTTAGTGCTTGTCAAACGTCAATCACTCTCCCGAAAATAGCAAATCATGAACGTTGTTCCTCATTCATTGAGGAGGTCGAACCCGGACTTTTCAAAGGAAAGTGCCGTTGTCACGAATACCAGGTTTCAAAAGGCTATATTGGGAGAGTGGGTGACTCGTATGACGAACCTCTCACATATTGTTCGAATCAAATTCAATTTTCTCCGACAACTTGGTCGGACGAATATCTTTATTTTATTGATGAAATCTTTTTCATGCACTCGAACAACAAAACAAAACCGAGGCGAAAATGATTTGTGAATTGATTCAAAAATATTGTTCAAAACGTGTAAAAATAAAAATTGAAAAAGCAACGGAAAAACCCGAGGACGCATTGAAACGTTTTCCGGTTTCCGAAATTCCAAAATGGTTCAAAATTGCGATCAATGAAATTGGGATCAAAGAGTTTCCAGGTGAAAACCACAATCCAAAAATCATTGAATATCACAAAAGTTGTGAACTCAAAGCAAAGTCGGACGAAATCGCATGGTGTTCCGCATTTGTGAATTGGTGTTTTTTGAAATCGGGCGTTGATTTTCGCACTCGTTCGGCCGCCGCAATATCTTGGGCCAAATGGGGGAATCATGTTGAGCAACCAAAAGTCGGAGACGTCGTCGTTTTCCGGAGAGTGGATTCCAGTTGGCGAGGCCACGTGGGTTTTTTTGTGGCACAAAACGAAAAACAAATCCTTTTGCTTGGTGGAAATCAAGGGAATGAGGTGTCTTTCCAATGGTATGACAAACGAGGAAAGTCAATCAATTTTCATCAATATAGATCAATGCAATAAAAATGAATAGGCCGTCCCTGGCCTGGCAAATCCTTTGCAAACAGTCCGTGTTTGATATATTGTCTCAATATGAACTCAAAGCGTCGAGATTTAATTTTACAGGTTGCAAACGACAACATGGATGCGTTGCCTATCATTCACCAATTGGACGGATTTGTTCACGCCGAGAGAATTTTCGAGTGGATGATTCAAAACAAAATGGTCGGTCAATCTCTTGTTGAAACATATGTTCACGATTTCAAATGTTCATGGTTGTCGCTTGGAAAATGGGTGATCATGAAAGCAAACAAAGACACTCAAATTCGAAAAATAATTGCCGGGAAAGACTATATTTGCAAGTGATTTTTCACGCACTCGATTGAGTATGCAACAAAGGCGACACCGCCGTTTGATTTGATTGTTTCCAGGAACTCAACTTGACCTTTTGACGGTTTTCCTTTTGAATCTTTTTTCACCTCAATGGCCAGGAACCGACCGTCCGGCAAGATTCCGAGAATGTCAACGGGATCGCCGCAAACTTTTTCCCATTTATTTTTTTTACGAAAACCGCCCTCGATTTTTTTGTCAAACACCGAACCGTTGTTGTTCCTCCATGCCGACACTTTTTTGAACATCAAGAATTGCAGAATCGAGTTTTGAACCTCGGTTTCCGACATTGAATAGATCGTTTTGTTCAAAATAAAACCTCCGAAAAATTTCCTCACAAGCGAGGCGATCCGACTTTGCATTGTGGTGATCGAGTTCAATACTAAAATGATCGGCGAGGTTTTTCAACTTTGCACTTTGCATTTTCAAGGCCCGTGCAATTGTCACGGTTGAAATGATTTTTTTCTCGTCAAAATACTTGTAAAAATCAAAATATTTGTCCTGGAAAGCAAAATCCATTTTGATCATTGCAAAATCAAAGTGTGCGTGAATATGAGTCTTGGTGACATCATTGAAAGACGACTCACTTGCATGACAAAGAAACGCAAATTTGCGATCTTTTGGCAACCAATCAATCAATTTTTGCAAACTCTCCGGTCTTTCCGGAAAGTTGTCGGCGGTTTTTTTTGAAATCCGATGAATCCGTCTCGCCTCCTCGTCCCAATGATAGGGACGAGATTTGAGTTCAAGTTCGTCGATTGTTTCCAGGGTTTCCGGGTGCAATTTTCCGAACGATCCGGTGATCCAACACGCACCATGAACATCAAGTCCGGTTGTTTCGAGATCGCACGAAATTATTGCGTCAATATCACCTGGAATTTCGATCAACTTAATACCTCCAAAAAAAAACGATTCGTTTCCATTTCGGGACATACGTTTTTTTCACGGCCTCAATTGTGTCGTTTCCGTCGATCAACTTCAAATGACAATATTTGATTATTTTATTGAGTTGATAGCAAATTGAAAAAGGTCGTCTCTTTGTTTCGTTGAAATCGTGATCAAATCCGAGTTTGTGTCCCCACTCGTGACAAATATTTCCCTCGACACCAATGATTGACATTGACCAAAAGAATTTGCGATTGATCCATTGTCGAATTGTGTTCCCATATGTATATCCGACAACGTTCGAAAATGGTTTCGGGTTGAAAATTGTGAGATCAATGTCGGCCTCATTGTCAATTTCCGGTTGTAATGTTTCCGCACCACTCATGAAGTGTTCGAAAATCTCTTGATTTGTTTTGTGTTTCCAATTTGAAGTTTCGCCCGAAAAGTCCGCTCGCAAAAACTCTTGTCGAAACATTTCCGAATTGCAAATCAACTCGAGATTGACTCTCGCCTCCTCGAGTCTCACGAGTTCTTTTGGGGTGAATTGTTGGTGATCAATTTTAAATTTTAGCATTTTGAGTTCCTTTCAATAAAATCTTTTTTCTTTTGTTCGTACTCGTGCAAAACCATTGAGAAAACACTCGCCTTTGAGTTTGAAAGTAATTCCCTGGCAAGTTCGACCTCGTCTTTCAATATTCGATTTTCAACTTGCATGTCGGCAAGTTTTGCCAGTTTGAAATTTCCGTCTTTTTCTCTTGTCACAAGGCCAGTGTCAAGAAACGCCTTTGTGTTTGCAAGTAGTTTTTCAACATACTTGATCAAAACCTCGTCGGCAATTGGTTTCCCTTTTTTCTTGAGTTGTTCTTGTGTCCACAACCACGCCTTTAAATATTCCATTTCAATGACTCCTTTGGTTTACAACCGTTTGATTGACTTCATGCAAACGATCATTCATTTCACGAATTTGCATGTTTTGACTTTCACTCAATATGTACTTTGTTCGGAGTTGTTTGAATGACTCGTCTTTTTCTTTGATGATTTCAACGGCGTCGTTCACTTGTTTTGAAAGGCCATTTGTCATGATCTCGTAATTTTCAACAAGTTTTTTCATTGCAAAATAAAGATCGTAATTCATCAAGGCGGCCGAGTAATTCAATAAATTAAAAAAGAAAATCAACCCGAACCCGACATTCGGCAAATTTTCATTGCGAAACAAATGCCACGCAAAAACATATATTGTCATATGAAAGACAAATGAAATTGCCTTTTTTGTTTTTCTTTTCATTGCCATTTTCTCTCCTTTACGTTGAACCATTTTCCATTTTTTTCAGCAATTATTTTTTTCGGGTTTCCCATGAGTTTCAAATCTCTTTGAAATTCTCTTTGAAAATATGTTCCGGCTTTCAACCATTCTTTCACAATTCCTTGCATGGTTGTATATTGAACAAACCAACAACGATTTCCGGCCTTTGAAATGTATTCCTTGTCAATTGTGATCGAAAGAACATCAAGTTCGACATCAATTCTTGCGTTTTCGTTGAACTTGTATTCCCTGGCAATCTCGTCAAGGTTTTTCGTGTGTCTCCTCGGGCCGGTTGGTTCCTTGTAAAATTCAAAACCACAATCTCGACATTCTTGAACTGGCAAAAAATTCATTTCCATGCAATTCGGACAAATGATCGCTTGTTTTTCTCCCTTTCCTTTCGTTTTTTTCTCAACAATCGGATCGTTCGGGTGTCCCAGGTTTTCAACGATCTCGCCGTAATCCAAGAACAAACAATTTTCTTTCCCCTCAAAGAGTCGCAGACCTCGACCAACAAGTTGAACATATAACACGGGCGATCTCGTCGGCCTCATTGCAACAATTGCGTCAATGGCCGGAAAGTCATATCCCTCGGAAACCATTGTCACACTCGAAATATGTCTCACGTCATGTGTTTCAAAAGATTCCATATTGAACAATTGGTGACGTTTTCCAAGTTTTGAATGAATGATCGTACAATCCTCATATTCTTGAACAACTCTTTGAACCAATTCGGCGTGTTTGATGCAAGTGCATGACCAAACAACTTTTTTTCGTCCGGAGAGTTTTGTCAAAGCGTCGGCGACTTGTGTTCGAACCTTTTTTTCATCAAGAGACATTTTCTCAACGTCTCTCAAAATGAACTCGCCTCTCCTTGTTCGGAGTTGTGAAGTGTCAAACGCCTCGGTTGTTCCTTTGAAAACGGGTTCGACAATATATCCGGCCTCAATCATTTGTTTCATTGTTCTTTTGAAATCAATGCAATTGTTCGGCTTGTCCTCTCCAAAAATATATCCGGCAACCGTGAAAGGTGTCGCCGTGAATCTCACGATTTTCAACTTTGGATTTGCCTCTCTCAACCTGGCAATGTAATTCTTGTATGTCGGAGAGTTGTCGGCGTTGTGACATTCATCAATGATCAAAAGATTCAAAACGGTTGTTGTTTTTTCAACCGATTGAATTGATCCGACCGTCACGGCGGCCTCGTTGTTGTATTCACCAAGTGAACCACAATACATTGAGACGTGTTGTTTCTCAAGTGCCAAATGCAATTTTTCTTGTGTTTGTGTCACAAGTTTCACCTGGTTCACGAGAATTTGTGCTTTCAATTGAGGATATATTTTCAAGATTTTTTCAAGCAACATTGTGAAAATGATAGTTTTCCCCGAGGCCGTTGGGAGAACGATCAATTGATCATCTTTGAATTTCATCGTTTCCCAAATTTTATTGACGCATTGGTCTTGATAGGGCCTGGCCTGGATCATTCTTTCACCTCAAATTCGGCGTCAATTGCCGGTTGAATTTCAAGTTCTTGTTGTCCGTCCGATCTCTCGATCAATTCAAGATTTTCCTCGGCATATTCAACGAACGCCTCAACGGTTTCCGTTCGATTCTTTCCGTTCTCATACCTATACATGACCATTGCAACGGCGTTTTTGAAAAACTCCGATCCCGAAACCTCAACGTAATTCAAAGCAAGAATCAAGTTTTGTTTCATTTTCTTGTCAAAATATTTTCCAGGGATCAACGAAATCAATCCAAATTTTTCATGCAAATTTTGTTCACTCATTTCAAACCTCTCAAAATGTATTCAATAACTGGCACCGTCACGGCGTTTCCTATTTGCTTGAACCTTTGTGAGTCGCTCACAAGTTCCGTCCAACCCTCGGGGAATCCTTGCAAGAGTTCACAGTCCTCCGGGTGCAATGTAAACTTTTCGCCGTCAATGTCACGAAAGTTCTTTGACGAAAAGGAACCACAACCCGGGCCGGTTGTGAGTGTGTTTGCTCGCCCGTCCCTGGTTTCCCTTTCCTCCTTGTATTTTTCACGGTCTTTCGGATATCGCCAAGAGCTTGACCATGCAATCAACTCGTCCCAACGCTCGCCCGTTTCCGGCATTGGTTCCGTCAAATCCCAATTGAACCAATAAAGACGACGACGTTTTTGAGGCGTGAAATGATCCGAATTGATTTCGATTGCATCGACACCAAGTGTTTCGGAAATCAAGTCACGATCTTGCTTTGACATCGAGGCGACGTTTTCCAAAAGGAAATGTTTTGGTTTTTTTGTTTTTAAAATTTGAACGTATGTCCAAAAGAGTCCGGATTTCGTACCTTTCAAACCTTGTCGATTTCCCTTTGCAATTGAAAGGTCGTTACACGGTGAACCTCCGACCAAAAGATCAAAGTCCGGCAAGCATTTCATCAAGTACGGCCAGGCCTCCAGGTTTCGAATGTCACCAATGTTTTTATTTGCGTTCAATGGAAAACGTTGCTCGAAAACTTTGATTGCATGTTGATCAATTTCAGACCAACCGACGCACTCGGAACGTTCAAAGGTGTTGTGAATAGCAAGTTCAAAACCTCCGACGCCGGTGAACAAACTCAAATATTTCATTTTCTCTCCCTTAAATGAGGAAAGGCCCTTTTTCAAGGGCCAGTCATTTGCGTTGTGTTTTTAAAAAATCGGCTTTCCGTCCGGGCCTTTTGGTAATTCGGCGGCTTGCTTTGGTGCACCATTGTCAAGTTTCTTGTATGCGGTGATTGAGTTTTTCTCGCCGTAGTCGTCCGTGTATTCTTTCACGTTCACAAGACACTCAAGACCAACAAGTTGATCCGGTGACGTGAATTTCGAAAGATTTGCACCCGACGCAACAACAAGAGACTTGATTTGACCTAGTCCAATTTGAACCGCTTGAGGGTTTGCGTTTGCAATGTTGTATTGTTCGAAAAGTTTACGGCCGTTTTGTTGCTCGCCCGTAATGTTGAATTGAACTTTGATCATTTGACCGCCGGACTTTGTGTCGGCAAGTTCCGCTTTTTCAACTTGAACAAGGTAAGTTCCTTTTGGAACGACACCGCCGTTCGATGCCTCAATTTCTTCTAAATTAAAATCAAACATTCGTTTTCTCCTTTGTTGATTTGTTGTTCATTTTTGTCACTATGTTTGCAATGTTTGCAAGCTCAAATTGATCGAGATTTCCCGACCTATCCTTTGCAACATTGTTTTCGTATTTGCTTGTCACTAAAAATCTTTGATTTTTTCCCTCGTCATTTGTGAAAACTTTCAATTGAAAACATTCGTCAAACAACGCCGGGATTCTTGTTGAGATTTTTCCGTTGATATCAATTCCAGTGAAACGACGTCCGGTTTCATCTTTGTCATATGACTCAAGTGCGAAAATCAAAATGTTATATGGTGCAAAGTCTCGGAGTGCTTTCACAAAACCTTGAACGCCGTCGTTGTATTCGCCCCACAACTTGAGTGCGTCTTTCCCGTCCGGGTGCTTGTCTTTCAAATACTCAACAAAACATTGAGTGATTTCCGTCAACGAATCAAAGATCAACCAATCATATTTTTTCTTGTATTCATCTTGATTGAGCATTTCCAGGAAATGCAAAAGTTTTTGAAATCGAAATTTTCGATCCATTTGTTTTCCGGTTCCGTCAACTGTAATGTCATAGACCGGAATGTTTGAACCACGCAAAGAACGCAACCCATTTTCAGCATTGACAATGATTGGTTTTCCGGGAACTGTTTTGGCCAGTGTCGTTTTTCCCGAACCACTTTCGCCGTAAACAATTATTGATTGCCGATCGTATTGGTCGGAGTCCGTTGTTGTAAACATTTTCATTCTCCCTTGTTTTTTTGTTTCGTTTGTGTCAAAACATTAGGACAACGAAAACAATATTTCAAGGGAAAAACAATGAAGTTGAAAAAATTTCTTCAAACGACAAAAATTTCAATTGCAAAGTTTTCAGAAAACACCGGAATCAATGCAAATACATTGCAAACGTATGTTCACCAAACAAGTGAACCGACCGTGACAAACGCAATAAAAATCATTGAGTCAACGCACGGTGCCGTTCAACTGAAAGATTTGCAAATTAAAGGAGAGAAAAAATGAACAACACACACGACATGAGTGAAATGACCGACGAGAGACTTCAAAACATTGGGAGAAACTTTGCGGTTGACATGCTTTCACAAGCGGTTGAAACGGCGAAAACTCCGGAACAACTCAACGGACAACTTCACATTTTGAATTGTGCCGCAATTCACATTCTCGCAACGAACATTTTCAACCGTGCAAGCTTGCCGGATCAAAATGAAGTTGAGTTGATCATGGAATCGAAAGAATATCTTGAGGATGAAATTCAAACATTGAAAGACCATGCACACGAAATGAAAACGGTTGGAATCGACCAAAACAAAAAAGCCGATCAATAATTTTTGACCGGCTTTTCACAAACTTAACCAAAGGATTTGCAAATGTTTAGTGACATAGCAATCGAATATTTCGAAAGTGATTTATTCGTCATACCATTGCACGGGAAAATCCCACTTGTCAAGAATTGGTCAATGTTTTCGAGACAAAAACCCTCGGAACTCTTGGTCGATTCTTGGTGCAATAAATACCCAAAAGCAAACGTTGGGTTTCTCACTGGAAAACTCTCCGGGATCATAGCAATCGACATCGACAAAGATTCGGCCCTCTCAATGGTGCCGCCGTCTCCGGTTGTAAAAAAAGGGAAAAAGGGAGAAACCAGGTTTTTCAAATACAATGGTGAGGCAAATTTCAAGAGACACGATCTCGGAATTGAACTTTTGTCAACTGGAAATCAAACGGTCATTCCCGATTCGATTCACCCGGAAACCGGGGAACCGTATGTTTGGACATCGAATGAAACTCTCCTCTCAATTGACAAGGATGATTTGCCGATTTTAGGTCAAGAGTTCTTTGACCTTGTTGGACAAGTTGAAACAATCAAAGGCGACACTCTCGGACGTCACAACGCACTCATTGAAATTTGTGGTGCAATGGTTGGACGTGGTGAGGATGCGACAAGCATTGTGAATGAACTTCAAAAATATGACGAGGAAAACCACAAACCGCCGTATTTTACGGACAAGAGTGAACCGCACAAAGGTTCCGGATATCATGCCGCACTTTCAATGTATATGTCCGTTGTGAAAACATCGTCTCAAAAGGGAGAGTTCGTCGAACCTAAAAAGATTGAACTCGTCTTTTCGGAGAGTGATATTCAAAAAACAATTGATGAATCAATTGAGACAACAAAAGTTGTGTTTCCGGAACCTCGAGGATTCATCAAGGAATTGCGAGACGAGATCATCAAACGTTCACACAAACCAAGACCAAAGTTTGCACTCGCCTCGGCACTTTCAATTGTCGGTTGTGTTTCATCGAACAAGGTTGCGTTTGGTGACACGACGCCGAACCTATATCAATTATTGATTGCCGAGTCCGGAGAGGGAAAAGACATTCCCCTCAAGGCCGGGAAAGAATTGTTCATTGAGTCCGGATTGATTCATTTGGTTGGACTTGAACAATATCGAGGCGACAAGTCAATTGTCAAAAAATTTGAATCACAACGAGAACGAATGGACATCATTGACGAGATTTCAAAAGTCTTTCGTTCGGCCAGGTCAAGCAATACTTTTTCAAGCAATATCCCGGAAACCTTGACGGAACTTTGGAACTCGAGTTCGGGTTTGTTCATGGGATTCACAACAAGTGAGGACACAACCGGAATGACTTTCAATCCTTGCCTCTCTTTGATCGGTGCAACAACTCCGAACGCCTTTTCGGAAACATTCTCAAATTCAATGTTGATGCAAGGGTTTGGAGGGCGTTTCAATTATGTCTTTGACAATTCCAGGGTTGACCTTGTTGAACCCTCGAGAACGAGAATGTCGGACGATTTGGACATGTTCCTCACTCATTGGGGACTCATGGAAATCGCAACGGAGAGTGTTGACATCACAAAGACCGGAACCGTCAAATTTGATTTCACACAAAAGAAACCGCAAGCGTTGGTGATCCCGACTCTTGAGAAACCTCTCGTCCCTCAAATCCAGGCCGACAAAGAATCGCTTGAATATATGAGAGAAAAAATGCACTACTTTCACGAGTTGTCATATTCTTGCGACGAGTCGATCAAACCAATTGTTCAAAGGGCCTATCAGCAAATGAAAAAGATTTGCTTGATTGATGCGGTCGGCAATGCCGATCCATACACAAAAGAGATTCCAAAAATCACAATGGAGAGTTGTGTCTTTGCGTTCGAATATATCGAGGCGACAATCAAAGAGACAAATCAATTTTTCCAGGATTATTTGATCAAATCTCTTTTTCACAAACAATCAACTCGAGTGATCGAAACTTTGAAAAGGCACCCAAAAGGATTGACTCAAAAGGAACTTTCCCGTAAACTGGTATCTCAATTCAAATCAAGTGATCTCTATGACAAGAAAACGGGGATCGTCACAAATTTGGTTGAGGCCGGTCGAATCATTGCTTTTCAAAAGAAAACCGAGGGATCGAACAAACCGACAACGAGATTCATTCTCGACCATTCAAAAGACTAGGTGAGTCAACAAAATATCAAAAGTTCAATAAAATACAGGGGGGCGTTGACCTCCCTTTTTTTGTATATCTCTCTCAATATATGCCTATATATATATACTTTATAAACTTATATAAAGAGAGTAATGAAATCAAGAGTTTAGGTGCTCAATAAGTGTGAAACACTTATCTCAAACTTTATACACTTGTTCGTGTAATTCTTTCACGCACCGTTTCAATGACGCACCAATAAGTGTATAAAGTGTCATATAAGTTTATAAGTTTATTTCACTGTTTTGAAAACAATATATCAAGGAGAGTTTCAATGTATTTATACGGAATCAAAATCGGAGAAACCTATCTCTTGAGAACATGCGACTCGGAAAAATTCGAGGCACTACTCAAAGCACTTGAACCGATCAAAGACGCACTCACAATCATCAAGCCAAATTGGGAGGACTTTGAATGAAATATATCATTTCACAAAAAAGACTCGAGGAGCTTTCCAGGGATTCAAAATGGAACCCTATGTCAATCAAAGATATTCATTTGCCTCACAACTCTTTTTCAATACTCGTGAAAACTCATGTCCCAAATATTCAAAACGAATTGAGCGTTTGCGAAAAAGGTCGAGAGATTCAACTTTCAATCGGAGACACAAAAATTGTGTTGAGCGACAAATCAAACGAACTCAATCTCGATATTTTCAAAAACGGGAAACTCTTGGAAAACAAAAACTCTCCGGTTGTTCAATCTTGTTTCATGATTTCCGGCTATACATTCCAATTCATTCAAGCATTGAACTCCAAAGACTTCATTCAAGGAATCGAAACCAGGATGAAAAAGACTCCGGGCGTCAAAGGTAAAAAAGCATATAGGCCAGTGACTTTCATTCACCTGGAAAAACGAAACTCTCCAAAAGTCTCGGAGAGTCAATCTCAAATCGAATGGGATCACTCGTTCATTGTCCGAGGTCATTGGAGATATTTCCAGGACGAAACAAAACTCGGAAAGAATCGACAAGACGAATATTCCGAACTTGGTCGAACTTGGATCAAAGAACACAAACGACTTGAACATTTGGAGTTCAAAGAAAAAACAAGGATAATCAGAAAATGAAAAACACGACGCAAATTGTCAACTTTGTGAAGTCGGCAATCGAACACAACGAA
>Ga0307379_10001612_pt1 | contig 35277 bp, 28 predicted proteins | sample UN2MG_FD_202237 | JGI IMG/M metagenome (GOLD analysis project Ga0307379, IMG submission 202237) | Soil microbial communities from Risofladan, Vaasa, Finland - UN-2 | ecosystem: Environmental > Terrestrial > Soil > Coastal area > Acid sulfate soil | place: Finland: Risofladan, Vaasa | collected...
TACGGCTTCCAGGTTGCACATGATGCTTTTCATCAGGTCATGGGTCATGGGGCGGGGAGAAGAGACGTTCTCCAGCTCCAGGGCAATGGCATTGGCTTCGTTCAAACCGATCCAGATGGGGATGATTTTTTTTTCGTTCAGGGGTTTGAGCACCATGACCGGGGATTTGGATATCTGATCCATGATCAGGCCGACTATATTCACTTCGACGAATTTTTCCATTTGCGCAACTTATATAATATCAAAACCGGGTTTTGTCAATTCCATAGACCGTAAAACGAACTTTAGTGACAAGTGACTAGAAATATGCGAGATCGGTGTACGGTATACGGTTGAAGGTAGACGGTAAACCGCAATTAGCAGGCGCAGCGACCATAGGTGAGATATGGCGTATAGTTAAAACGAATGATTTATCCCGGTTTAAATTCTTCCCGTGTACCGTCCACCGTCCACCTTGCACCGAGTCTTGTTCGATCAGTGCACGTAACTGGCGGCGTTGATGTCGATGGTGCAGCCGGTGGCGTGGTCGGCCAGGCCGCTGGCCAGGAAGGTGACCATGGGGGCGATGTCTTGCGGTTCGGTCAGCCTTTTCAGCGCAATATCCTTGAGCACCAGTTCCTCGCCGTGGATATCTATGAACTGCTGGGCCATTTTGGTGCGGGTGAAGCCGGGGGCGATGAGGAAGGCCTGGATGTTGTCCTTGCCGAAAGCCCGGGCCAGGGAGCGGGTCAGAGAGACCATGCCCCCCTTGGAAGCGGCGTAGGCCAGATAGGCGGCAATGTCGCCGCGAAAAGCGGCGCGCGATGCGATGTTGATGATGCGGCCGCCGCCCCGGTCCTGGAAGTGGCGTATCGCTTCCCGGCAGAGAATGCCGCAGGCGTCAAGGTTAACGGCCATGATCTTCCGCCAGTCAGCCAGCCAGCGATCGTCATCCAGGTCAAGCGGCGAATCAATGGTTAAACCGGCATTGTTGACCAGGATGTCCAGGCTGCCGAACGTGTTCAGCACCGTTGCGAACAATTGCTGGCTTTGGGCCGGGGACTCGAGGTCGGCCGCAAAAGGCTGGACCTGCCCGGGAAAGTCCCGGATTTCGATAGCGTGGCTGAAATGATGGGCAGCAACCCGGGCGCCGGCCCGGGCAAGTTCCATAGCGATGGCCTGGCCGATTCCCTGACTGGCTCCGGTGACCAGCGCCTTCTTACCGCTAAGATCGATCTTGAGCATGAGGCCTCCCTTTTTAATGGTCTTGAATCAAATCGAATTGGCTCCGAAAGGGGCTATGGTCTTTTGTTGACCACTGTGGCCCGGTCATCGCCGTTGACCTTCAGTTCTGCAAAGCGCACGCTGAAGTAGCCTTCCACTTTGAAGGGCAGGGAATAGCCTGCTTCCCTGTGCAAAATAAAAAAATCGCTGCCGTTGCCGCGCGGCAGCCGCCGGCAGCCGCTGGCATTGGGCGAAACAGGGAGTTCGATCTCCTCGATCCGGGTTGACATGTCCGGCCGGCGGTCCAGGTAATTTTTCAATGCCTCGGCCTCTTCGCGGCTGAATTGTTCATTGACGTATTCCTCGGGGAAAGCACGTTCTTTTTCGCTTAATTGGCCGTAGTCCAGGATCGCTGTTTCATAAGCTGCAAGCGGACTGCTTCGTTCCAGGAGGAACCAGGTGATCTTCACTTCCTCGTATTGCTTGCCGTCGTATAAAAAGTTTCGCACCAGGGAATGGACGCTGAAAATGCTGCTCACTGCTCCTCCTGTTTCCAGTTATAAAATAGCAAAGGGGAGATTAAATTGCAAGGGGAGGGGCGCGGTTGTCGCGCCCTTGCTTGCATGATCAGATTGCCCCATTAGGGGCGGGGTGACCCCACCCCTACAATGATCCTCATACCAGGTTTTCCAAATATCCGATCAGCAGGCGCACGATGAAGCCCATAGGGAGACTGTGTGCTCCATATGGACGAACCGCTAATTTCAATATGAACTTTGTAAAATTAACAAACGTATAATATTTGGCGAAAAATTATTCGAAAAAATTCGTCCGAAAGGAAAATAAAAAGATGGATTTGATTAAAAGTAAGATCGAGCATAAAGTTCTTGAAAAAGAAGGGTATGCGATTCACTATTTTGTAAGTGGCGATAAAAGTAAAGAAACTATTATTTTCCTGCATCCTGCCTTTGCCGACCACTGGTGTTTCGCTAAACAAATCGATTTCTTCTCACGAAATTATCAGGTTATAACGGTGGATTTGTTGGGGCACGGCTTGTCGCAAGTCGGAAAAGCAAAAGCTAAAATAGATTCATCTGCAGAGCATATCGAAGAAATATTGAAAATCGAAGAAAGAAAAAATGCTCATATTGTTGGAGTTTCCATGGGTTCATTGCTTGCGCAATATTTTGCCTTGAAACATCCCGAAAGAGTTTTGTCGTTGACGGTATTGGGAGGATACAACATCAATAAAGAAAATAAAGAACTTGCCAAAGCGCAACGAAAAGAGATCTTTAAATGGTTGTTTAAAATGATTTTTTCAATGGATGCATTCCGGAAATATGTGGCCTCGGTTTCACTCATTGACAAAGCAGAGCAGGTTCGTTTTTTTGAAAGCGCAAGTTTGTTTACGCGAAGATCATTTGTCGTCATGTCTGGTTTGGGTAAAATAATTAGTCGAAGGGAAAATGGGCAACAGCCATTCCCGCTTTTGATTTTATCTGGAGAAAAAGATTTAGCCTTGGCATTGAAAACATCAGCGGAATGGCATAAAGAAATCAAAGGCAGTCGGTTTTATATAATAGAGAAAGCGGGGCATTGTGCGAACATGGACAACTCGGCGAAGTTTAATGAAATTTTACTTAACTTTGTTCGATTTGGAAATGCATGATATTTTTCGCATGTTTAGTGAAAAAAAATTAGTTTCGGTAACTTCAGTTACATATTGTCAATGGATTTGTCAGATTTGAGTTGAAGTAGGAATTCGTTGCATGGGGGCGGAGCACGCAATTCTCTTGATTCCATTTTGCGCCTCAAAATAGAGTTGATATACCCAATATTAATGAAATGTCAAGCGCTGCTGAAACAAAGTTCAAGCCAGGTTTTTTAGATATTCGACCAGCAGGCGCACGCCGAAGCCGGTGGCCCCCTCGGCGGCCAGGCAGAAGGTGGGCTTGCTCAGGAAAGCCGTGCCGGCGATATCCAGGTGGGCGAAGGGGACCTTGCCGACGAATTCCTGCAGGAACAAGCCGGCCTTGATCGATGAGGCGCCGTTGTAGTTGGCGTTTTTCAGATCGGCGATCTTGGAAGTGATGCTCTCCCTGTATTCGCGCGGCAGCGGCATTTGCCAGAGCAGCTCCCCGCAGTTTTCGGCCGCCTGCAAAAGCCCGGCACTCAACTTCTTGTTGCGGCACATCAGCCCGGCCATGGAGTCGCCCAGGGCCGTGATGATGGCCCCGGTCAGGGTGGAGAGTTCGATGATCATGTCGGGCTTCTGCCGCGAAGCCATGATCAGGGCGTCGGCCAGGATCAGGCGCCCTTCGGCGTCTGTGTTGACGATCTCTACGGTTTTCTTGTTGGCATAGGTGATGATGTCCCCGGGTTTGTAAGCCCGGCGGCCGGGCATGTTTTCGGCCAGGGCCGCCAAGCCGATCACGCGGATGGGCAGGTCCAGTTCGGCGACTGTGTTCATGACGCCCAGGATCGCGGCTGCGCCCGCCATGTCGCTTTTCATTTCGTCCATGCTGCTGCCCGGTTTCAAGTTCAGTCCCCCGGAATCGAAGGTGATCCCCTTGCCGACCAGGGCCACGGTCCGAGTATAATTTTTCGGGATATGGGAAAGGGTGAGCAGGGCCGGAGAACAGCATGAGGAGGCGCCCACGGCGAGCAGGCCGTTCAGGCCCAGTTCCTCCAGTTCATGCTGGCGCTGAACCGTGATCTGCAGGTGATTCTTTTCCGCGCTTTCGCTGAAGATCCGGACCAGCGAATCCGGGGTGATCCTGGCCGGGATCTCATTGACCAGGTTGCGGGCCAGGGTTACCTGGCGCTGAATGATCTCGCGGATCTTAAAATCATTGTTGTTCAGGGCGGCCGGCTTTTTGAAAACCAGCTGGATCCTGTCGACCGCCTTGCTTTTTTTCGTTTTGTAGCGTTCGAAACGATAATGGTTCAGGTAGAAGTAGTCGACCAGGTTGACCAGGTAGCCATGGGACGTTGCGCCGGGAGGGATAAAATAAACCAGGGCCTTACTGACTCGGTTTTCCCGCAAAAGGGTCATTATTTTGCAGGCCAGTTTGCGGGCGTCGGGCAGTGAATCCCGATGTCCGGCCCCGACCAGCAGGAAGAGCCGCTGCTGTTGACTGGAATGGCAGGCTTGTGCTTCGCCGGCGACGCCCTTGATTTTTTTATCGCGGTTGAGAAATTTCAGTTCGGGGAATTCCTGCCAGACCGCCTCCAGAGGCATTCCCTGAAAAACGGGAATGACCACGGCGGCATGTTCTTCCGGTTCGTAGCGGTTCTTTTTTACGATCTTCATTTTTTTTCTCTTTTTTTGTCACCTGGGTCGACGAAGTGATCGAACCCGAGATGAGAAATTTTCAGCGGCTGCCCGTTTTCAAGGACCCGCATGCAGCGCTGCTTAGTGGCTTTTCCGATCAGGTGGTAGGTCATCCCGGTTTGTCGCAAGCGGCTTTCCTGGAGCGGGGATATGGCGAACAACAGCTGGTAATCTTCCCCACCGGCCAGAACCAGTTCCTTCTCCGCATAATTTTTTTTCCGGCACAGACGCCGGAAGCGCGGGGCAACCGGCAGCTTTTCATAATCGATCTCGGCGCCCACGCCCGAGGCGTGGAGCAGCCGGGAAAGATCAAGTAGCAGGCCGTCGGAAAGGTCGATCATGGCGTGGGCGTACTTGGCCAGCAGCAGCCCTTTCTCGCATTGGGGTTCGGGACGTTTGTGGAGACGGATGAAGGGGGAATCCTGTTCGCCCGCCAGCAGTAATTTCAGGCCCAGGGCCGATCCCCCGGTTGGGCCGGTAATGGCGATCCAGTCGCCGGGTCGGGCGCCGCTGCGCAAAACCGGTTTTTCACTTTGGCCGACAATGGTGACGGCAATGACCATTTTTTTTGAACGCGAATAATCGCCGCCGGCCAGATCCACCCGCCATTTTTTTGCGGCCCTGCTCAGACCCGAAAAAAAAGCGCGTAATTTTTCGGGGCGCAGGCCAATGGGAAAACCCAGGTCAATGTAAAAATATTGTGCCTGTCCGCCCATGGCCGCGATGTCGGAGATGTTCACCGCCAGGGACTTTTCAGCCAATTCGGCGAGAGATAGATCCTGCAGACGGAAGTGGATGTCTTCGATCAAAATGTCGGTGCTAATCAGCTGGAAATATTTGCCGAGCCTGACCACCGACGCGTCGTCGCCGATGCCCAGACCGCGGCGGAAAGGGAATTTGTCTTGCAAGTAGGCGACAAATTGTCTCTCATCCATCAAAATATTTTTTTGACCAGGGCGGCGTTTACCGCCTCCTTGAAATCCTGGATAAAAATGAAATTCATAAATCGGATGTGGCCGTCCTTGAGTTCGCTCAAGTCCTTTTTGTTTTTCTCCGGTAGGATGATGGTCTTGATCCCGGCCCGGCGCGCGGCCAACACTTTTTCCTTGATGCCGCCCACCGGCAGTACTTTGCCGCGCAGGGTAATCTCTCCGGTCATGGCGATCTCGCGGTTCACGGCGATAGAGGTAAACGCCGAGATCAGCGCCGTGGTCAGGGTGATCCCGGCTGAGGGTCCGTCCTTGGGAATGCCTCCCTCAGGAATGTGAATGTGGATATCGTTCTTTTCGAACTTTTCGTTAGCGAGTTGCAACTGGCCGGATGAGGCCTTGATCAGGCTCAAGGCGGCACTGGCCGATTCCTTCATGACATCGCCGAGGGATCCGGTCAGGATCAGGGTCCCCTTGCCCGGGATCAGCTTGACCTCAATGAAAAGGATATCCCCGCCATAGGGCGTCCAGGCCATGCCGGTGGCCACGCCCACCGAGTTTTCCTCCAGCAGCTGGTCGCGGAACAGCTTGGGGATGCCGGCATATTTTTCCAGGTTGCGGATGGTGATCTTATATAGCCTCTTTTCACCCAAAGCCACTTTGTGGGCCACTTTGCGGCAGATGCCGCCGATCTCCCTTTCCAGGTTGCGCACCCCCGCTTCCCGCGTGTATAGAGCGATGATGTTTTTCAGCGCCCCGGCGGTGAATTCGATCAAATGCGAGTTCAAGCCGTTGCTTTCGACCTGGCGCGGGATCAGGTGCCGGCGGGCGATCTCGATTTTTTCTTCCTCTGTGTAGCCGTGGATTTCGATGACCTCCATGCGGTCGCGGAAGGCGGGTTGGATAGGTTCCATCAAGTTGGCTGTGGTGATAAACAGGACCCTGGAAAGATCGAAAGGCACCCCCAGGTAATGGTCGGTGAAGGAGTTGTTCTGCTCGGGGTCCAGTACCTCCAGAAGGGCCGAGGAGGGGTCGCCGCGGAAATCCATGCCGATCTTGTCCACTTCATCCATCATGAAAACAGGGTTGTTGCTGGCGGCATTTTTCAATTCCTGGATGATCTTGCCGGGCAGGGCTCCGACGTAGGTGCGCCGGTGGCCGCGGATCTCGGCTTCGTCGCGCACCCCGCCCAGGGAAATGCGCACGAACTTTTTGTTCAGGGCACGGGCAATGGACTTGCCCAGGGAAGTTTTACCCACTCCGGGCGGGCCGACGAAACACAGGATCGGGCCGTGGGCTTTGGAGGTCAGCTTACGGACACTCAGGTATTCCAGTATCCTTTCCTTTACTTTTTCCAGTCCGTAGTGGTCCTGGTTCAATATGCTCTTGGCTCGTTTCAAGTTCATGTTGTCTTTGCTGGCGGTCCCCCAGGGCAGTTCGAACATCCAGTCAAGATAGGTCCGGATTACGGTGCTTTCGGCAGATTCCGGGTGCATTTTTTTCAGGCGGTCGATATTTTTCTCGGTTTCCTTGCGGGCGGCTTCCGGCATTTTTGCTTCTTCCAGCTTTTTCAGGTAACTGTTGATCTCGTCGAGGTTCTCGGCCTCTTCACCCAGTTCTTTTTTGATGGCCTTCAATTGCTGGCGCAGGAAATACTCTTTTTGATTCTTGTCCATCTCGCCCTGGGCTTTGAGGTTGATTTGGTTCTGCACGTTCAGCATTTCGATTTCATAATTCAGATATTCGTGGACCTTGCCCAGTCTTTTAAGCGAATTCTTTTCTTCCAGGATTTTCTGGGATTCCTCGATCTTCAATTCCAGGTTGGAGGCGATGATATCGGCCAGTTTGCCCGGTTCTTCTATGTTTTCGGCAATGATCAGGATCTCGTTGGATATCTGTTTTCCCAGCTTGCCGACCTGTTCGAATTTTTGGCGCACATTCTTGATCATGGCTTTGTTTTCCAGCGTCAGCTCGGCCGGTTCTTCGTCTTCCACTTGCATGACCTCGGCTTGCAGAATTTTGCCGTCGTCGATCAGTGTCCGTACTTTGACCCGCGAAACACCCTGGATGAGCACGCGCATGCGGCCGTCGGGGAGCTTGAGCATGCGCACGATCAGGGCCACGGTCCCGGATTGAAACAATTGCTCTTCACTGGGGTCTTCCACGTTCATGTCTTTCTGGGTCAGCAGCAGGATCAAGCGGTCGCTGTTCAGGGCCGCATCGACGGCTTTCTTGGATTTGGCGCGTCCGACATACAAGGGTACGATCATGTAGGGAAAAACCACGATATCGCGTAAAACCAGCACGGGCAGGCTTTCGGGGATCTTGATCTTATCCAACTTATCCTCTTTTTCCTGCTGGGCGGGGATGTTCTTTTGTTCTTCGTCCATGCGCCACCTCGTTACTTGATTTCTACTGAAATCTTGGACATGACTTTCTTGCTGACTTCTATGGTCAGAACCCCGTTTTCCATGAGCGATTTGATCTTGCTGGTATCGAGCGGGAAATCAATGACGATCTTCTTGTAAAAAGTGCCGAACTCACGTTCGAACAGATAGTAGGTCACTAGGTCATGTTCAAGACGCGGTTGGTTTTTCACCCCCTTGACGATCAACTCCTGGTTGTTGAGCAGGGTGATGGCCACATCGCTTTTGTCGACTCCGGGCAGCTCCATTTCGATGATCAGGGAATCGCAGGTTTCGACGATATTGGTGTTGGGCTTCCAGTCGATATGGGTGCTGATCCCAGAAGGATAGTTCTTGCTGATCTCTATCTCAAAAAAGGGATAATGTTTTTTTGCCATTTACTCCTCCTTTTTTAAAAGGCTGTGTAATTCGGTCAGGAACTCCTCCAGGCTTTTGAATTCCAGATAAACAGAGGCGAAGCGTACGTAAGCCACTTTGTCCAGTTTTTTTAATTTTTCCATGATCATGCCCCCGATCTTGAAAGTGGGGATCTCACGGTCCGAGCGCGAAAAGAATTCCTCAACCTGGCGGGCCAGTTGCTCGATCTGCTTGGTCTGCACCGGACGCTTTTCCAGGGCCCGGTACAGTCCTTTGCGGATCTTGTCCATGTCGAAGGGCTCGCGCCGGCCGTCCTTTTTGACCACCATCAGCGGGATATCCTCGATTTTTTCGTAGGTGGTGAATCTCTTGCCGCATTGGAGGCACTCGCGGCGGCGCCGGATATACAATCCATCCTTGCTTTCACGGGTTTCGATCACCTTGTCGGTGATTTCAGCGCATTGCGGGCAGTTCATCTTTTTTCCTCAATTGGCCAATGATTTTAAAGCTCAGGCCTTCGCGCCAGAATGCGATCAGGCCCAGAACAATCGGCGGCAAAAGCAGCAGGAAGTGGAACAGGATGGTAAAGGCCACCGCTGTTTTGGCCGTGATTCCGAAAAGTCCCACCAAGGCGTACTTTGATGCCAGGTCCAGGCTGCCGGCCATGCCCGGGGTGGGAATGGCCGCGGAGACGAAGATCACGGCCAGGAAAGGGATGGTGGATGCCAAGTCTAGGCCGATTCCGGCAAATCCCCGCATCAGCAGCCAGTACGAAACGAGGATGATGCTCCAATGCAGCAGGGAGAAAAGAAACACCTGCACCATGCTCGCCCAACCCAGGTTCAAGCGCAGGGCTTTGACAAAATGTACGATCGCGGCGCCCGCCTTGGCGCGGAACCGGGCGGGCAATATCCGCGAAAGCCAGAGGATGAGTTTTTCGGTCCCGGGGAAGAATTTTTCGGAATTGGCCAGGGTGATCAGGAAAAAGACCAGCAGGACCAGGGGCAGGAGAAGCAAGGCCATTGTTTTCAATTTGAGCAGGACGGGGGAGGGCTTTCCCAGGCCGGAAACCAGGTAGAGGACCAGCAGGAGCAGGACCGTCAGCAGGTCGAACAGCCGCTCATTGATAATGGTGGCGATGGCCTGGCTTTTCTTGATTTGTTCCTTTTCGGCCAGCATCACCGGCCGGGCGATCTCTCCCAGCCGGCCCGGCAGCAAATAAGAGATCATGAAGCCGATCAGCGAAAAATTCCACAGGCTGCGAAAAGGGACACGCTTTTTGAACGGCTTCAGCAGCAGCCCCCAGCGGTAAGCACGCACGCCGTATTGCGGCAGGGACATGAGCATGAACAGCAACGGGAAGCGGATGGGGATCGTCCGCCAGATGTTTCTTATTTCGTTGAAATCGATGCGCTGGATGAAAAGCCAGATGAAAAACACCGACAAGGCGCTGATCAGCAACAGTTTCCAGAGTTTCATATGCCTGTAATAGTAAACGGAACCACCGGGAATGTCAATCGGAATCGCTCCCGTCCAGGCTCCCGTGTGGGGGTCAGGCGTTGTGTTCGGGCAGGAAAAGGATGAAGGTCGTGCCGCTGCCTTTTTTCACATCGATCTCTATCCAGCCGGAATTCTCCTCGATGATCTCCTTGACCGTGGTCAGCCCCAGGCCGGTACCTTTGTCGCCCTTGGTGGTGAAGTAGGGCTCAAATATCTTGTTGATGATCTTTTCCTCGATGCCGGTCCCGTTGTCGGAAATCTTGATGCGGATGAAGTTGTTTTCCGCCTTGGAAATATAAATGCGGTCGACCGTGATTTCGATCGCCCCGTTTTCGCGCTGGGCCGCCAAGATGGCGTCTTTGGCGTTGATGAGCACGTTGAACAGTGCCAGCAGAAATTTTTCCCTGTTCATTAAAACGGTCAGGGTGTCGTCCGCGAAATTTTTTTCCACCTCGATCCTTTTCAGGACGGTCTTGCCAAGCAGGTTGAGCACGGTTCCGACGGCGTTCCTTACGTTCATGCTCTCCTTTTTCAGTTTTTCCTTTTTCGAAAAATCAAGGATATCCTTGCCCAGGTTGTGGGCACGCAGGGCCACATCCTCGATGAGCACGGTGCGTTTGTAATTGGGGTGGCCGGGGCCGATCTCTTTTCTAAGAATGCTCAAATGGCCCAAAAGGCTGGTCATCAGGTTGTTGAATTCATGGGTGAAGCGGCTGAGAAGCTCTCCGAGCGTCCCGAGTTTCTTGGCATGCAGCAGTTTTTCTTCCAGCTCGAATTTTTCGCTGATGTCCTCCATTTGCAGGACCGCGGCCGGGGCTCCCGGCAGGGGGATCTTGTACAGGGTCAGGCGCAGGACTTTTTCGCCTCCTTCTTCAGGCACCACGGAAAAACTTTCGTAAAAACATGGATTGCCGCTCAACAGTACCTTGAAATAGTCCTCTTTCAGCGGCCTGAACAACGGCAGGCATTCAAAAAACTCCTTGTTCTTGAGCATGGCCAGGGGCAATTCGAGCAACTTTTCGGCGGCCGGGTTCATGGCGATCACTTCGGCGCTTTCATTGCCGATGATGATGGCTGACGGGGAATGTTCGACGATCTTGGCGAAAAACTGCTGCAGTTCGCGGATCGCATCGCGCTGGATCTTCAGTGAGTCCGACATCTTGTTGAAGACGTTGGCCAATTCGCCGATCTCGTCCTTGGATTCGGGCTTCATGCGGATGTCGTAGTTGCCCCCGGCGATGGCCTCGGCACCATGCGCCAGGTTGACGATGGGCAAAGTGAGTTTCTTGCCCAGCAGGATGCTGGTCAGTATGACGAAAAAACCAATCAGCAGCGATACGGTAAGCAGGCTGGAAATGCCGACATTTTTTGCGGCCATGATCTTTTCGATGTTGACCGCGACAAAAATTTCCCCGACTTTCTGTTTGAGGAAATCCTCCACGTCGAAGGCGTCGAGAAGATAGCGGTCGCCGCCCGCCTGGATACGGACCATTTCGTCGGGATTGACCCTGGCCGGGTTCGAGAAAACCATTTCGCCGTTGCTGTCGGTCAGGGTGGAGGTGACGGGACGGCCCAGTACATAGACCATGATGTCGGTTTTTGATTTTTCCTTGATCTGGTCGGTGAATTCCAGGTTGAAGGGAATGTCCAGCAGCAGGAATCCTTTCAATTCGAAGGTTTCCTGGTTGATGATCGGCGATATGGCGGCCATGCAAAGGCTGTGACCGATCAGGAAAACCCCGGCTTCGCGGATCAGCGGGTCTCTTTTTTTGTTTAAAAAAGTGATTTGGTCGAGATTCTTTTCCGATATGAGACTGAGCGATGAATTGTCATGTGTCAGAATGATCCTTTCGGCCGGGTCGAGTATTTTGATGTTGATGTTGGAAAAGAAGAAATTCTTGAATTCCAGTGCCATGGCCAGCTCATCCAGGTTGTCCGTGTTTTCGATGATCTCCCTCAATTCCGAAAGGAACAGCGCCTTGCGTACCAGGTCGCCGAGGTTTTCCAGGAACACGCTTTCTGCCACTTTTTTAGCGGCGGCGATCTCCTCTTTGGCCATTTTTTCATACCTTTTGGAAATGGAGAGGATAGAGAAATTCAGAGAGATGACCATGGAGAGGATGGCGATGAATATAAGGGACAGAAAGAGTTTTGTTTTTATTTTCATTTCATCTGCAGGTCGTACAGGAAAAATTTGCCCAAGGGATTGGGTTGGATGTTACCGAGTTTGCGGTTGAAGATGATGACCCGCTTGTCCTGGAAAAGTGGAATGACCAGGCCATCGGCTATGATGGTGCGGTTCAGGTTTTTATACAGGGCCTGGCGTTTTTTTGCGTCGCGCTCACGCCGGGCTGCCGTCAAGAGGTCGCGCAGGTCCTGGCGCTTGGCGCCGGCAATGTTGGCGAAGCCCTGTTTTTGCAACTGCTCTGACAGCAGGGGGAACAGCATGCTATCGGGATCGGGAAAATCGGCGATCCAGCTTGAATAGGCCAAATCGTAATCGCCCCGGGCGATCCTTCCCTCGTACGCCTGGGTGTCCAGGCGGGTGAGTTTCAACTTGACACCGACCTGTTTCAGGTTCTTGGCGTACATGGAACATAGCTGGAACAGCAGCCCGTCGTCCTTGTTTAAAAGCATTTCCAGTTGGATCTCGCGGTCGAACCCCTCTCTCTTCAACAAGGCCCTGGCCCGGTCCAGGGAGAATCCGATCGGCGGTCCTGTGGGTTCATCGGCCATCAGGCCTCTGGGCAGCAGAGAATGGATGGGCAGCGTGTAGTCCTGAAAAACCAGTTTCAGGGCCCGCGGGTCCCAGGCGTGGCCCAGGGCCTGGCGCACGGCCTGGCGGTCCAATGGCGGCCGGGCGGCATTGAGCACGGCAAAGGTCACGGAAAAGTACGGGGTGGCGATGACCTTGACCCAGTCCTGCTTTTTATAGCTGACCATTTTCGATATGGAGTAGGAATACAGGATATCCAGCATGCCTTCCTTGAAGTAATTGTTCAGCATCTCGCTGCGGGGCTCGATGGTGTCGATGTATTCATCCACGGCCGGCCGGCCGCGCCAGTACTCGCGGTTGGCCTCGAGTACCAGGCGCTTGTCCTTGTTCCAGGACTTCAACTTGAAGGGGCCGGTGCCGACCGGGTTGTGCGCGAACTCGGCGCCGAACTTTTTTACCGCGGTCGGGGAAACGATGGCGGCGCATTCCACGGTCAGCGAGGCCAGGAAAGGGAAAAAGGGTTCGGAGAGGATGAATTGCACCTGATACGGGTCGATTTTTCTGACTGTCTTCAAAAAAGTGAAGATATCTTTGAAAAGCGGATAATCTTGCAGGCGGTTCGGGTTGGCCGGGTCCATTTGCCGGAAAAAAGTGAAAACCACGGCATCAGCATCAAAAGCGGTGCCGTCGTGAAAGCGTACGTCGTGGCGCAGATGGAACGTCCAGTTGCAGCCGTCTTGGCTTGTTTCCCAGCGAACAGCCAGGGAAGGTTCGATCTTCATGGTTTGCGGGTTCAATTGCACCAGAGTGTCGAAAATATTGCAGACATAGAAAGACGAAGTGTCGTCCCAGACCTGGGCGGGATCGATTGCGCTCGGCTCGACCAGGCTTCCCGAGCGTATCACGCGGTCGGCCGCCAGCGGGGCGGCCAGGGCCAGGATCAGCAGGGGCAGGGCGGCCAGGGCCTTCATTTTTATTTTCATTACTTTGACTCCTTTGTAACGTCACGGAACAGGACATGCCCCAGGGGGGTGAACGCCACGCCGCTGACCTTGTTGCTGCAGGCCAGGGTGTCGATCAGGTGGAAGAGGGGGATCCAGGGCACGTCTTTTTTGAGGATTTCCAGGGCGTCGAGATAGATGCGGCTCCTTTTTTGCGCATCCAGGGTGATCTTTCCCAGGTCCAGCAGGCGGGTCAGATCGGGGTTTCTATAAAAAAAGCGGTTGCGGTTGCCTGCCGAAAAGGTGAACAGGGGATACAAAAAAAAATCGGGATCGGGGCCGGTCGTCCAGCCCATGATCAGGAGGTCGTGCTCACCGCGGTTGGCGATCTTTACCAGTTCGGTGAAGGGGAGCTTGATCTTTTTTATGTTGATCTTGATCTTTTTGGCAAAGACGGCCAGAAGGTCAGCGATATCCTCGATGCCTTCCTGGCCTTCGGCGAAATGCAGCGTGCAGTCGAAGCCGTTTTCCCTGCCCCCCATTTTCAGCAGGGAGCGGGCGACTCCCAGGTCGAAACTTTGCAGCGGTGCTGGTTTCCCGCCTGGAAAGATGGGCTGGGGCAGGGGAGTATAAGCCGGAACGGCCAGTTTTTGGTAGATCTGCTTGACTATGTTTTCCTTGCTGATGATATGCAGGAAGGCGGTGCGGATCTCTTTGCGGTCGAACGGCTTTTTCTTGGTGTTGAACCCCAGGTAATGGGTGGATATGGACGGGTTGCTTAAAATGACGATCTCCTTGCGGCGTGACAATTCCTCGTATTCCTTGGCCGACTGGATGGCGGTTACGTCGGCGCTGCCATTCTTGACCTGCAGCAGCCTGCCCAGTGAGTCGGGCATGACCTTGAAAATGATTTTTTCCAGGTTGCCTGTTCGCGCCCAGTAATCGTGGTTGTGAATAAGGATCAGTGATTTGCCTTTCAGCCAACTGGAAAAACGGAAGGGCCCGGTGCCGACCGGGTGGTAAGGAGAGGATTGGCCGGCCGTGGGCGATTGGATGAAGGCGGCGGAATCGGCCAGGGCGATGAGGAAGGGGGCATAGGGGCGGTCCAGGGTGATCTCCACGCTGTAGGGATCGCTGCTGCGGATGTCGGTAATGAATGAAAAAAGAAAACTCAGCCGCTGGTAGAGGCTCTGTTGTTTTTTCAACCGGCTGCGAAAAGAATAGAGGACAGCCTGGGCGTTGAAGGGGCTGTTGTCATGGAATCTTACGCCGCGGCGCAGGGTAAAGAGCCAGCGCTTGCCGTTTTCCCTGACGCTCCACGAGGTGGCCAGGCAGGGTTCGATGGCGGTGGTGCTTTTTTTAAAGCGCACCAGCCCTTCGAAAATATTGGCTGCGATCTCGTTGGAGTAGGCGTCTTCGGCCTGCCAGGGGTTGAGGTTGATGGCGTCGGCCGGGCGCAGGTAGATGATGGAATTGTCTTCGGTCGCGCAAAGGCAATTCACGACAATCAAAAAAAACGCCAGCAGAGTCACAAATCTCATTGTCAATAATAATAAAATAATATATTCAAATTTTCAATAGAGAAAGCAAGGAAGGCGGGTTGAGCGGCTGGATTTCAGAAAAAATCAGTTCCCTGCTGAAACATCCATGATCTAGATACTTTTCTTTGATTCTGAATAAAGAGAACTGGATATCGTATTTTTTAAAAAGGAGTTTCATGATTTTTCGATCTGCCGGCAGCGGCTTTGCACGATTCGGGCCAGGATGTACAGAAAGATGTCGCCGCGCCGGGTGCGGCGGATGTCGTGGCGCCTGACTTCGAACCAGAAGAGGCACAGTTGTTCCAGCACCTGGCACAAGCCGGAAATGGTTGCCGCTGAGCCGTTTTCACCCTTGGCGACCTGTTTTTGCAATTCATTGCTCATGGCGATGATCCGCTCCTGGTAGTCCCAGACATTGCCGCCGCTGAAATGTTCCCTGTGGTTGGTTTCCTGAAAAACGGCATTTCTCACATCTTCTTCCAGGAGCAGGTCCGTCTGGTAGCGGACGAATTCGCGGAATTGTTCGGCCGGATTGCCCGGTTCGCTGCCGATTTCATCGCTTTCGGGAATATGGGTCAGGAAGCTGAGCAGGTACTGCAGGATCTGGCAGACTTTTTCGGATCGTTCCTTGTGCCGGAAAAATTGTTCGAGGTTGGCAGGGGACAAGACCGGCCCGGACCGTTCCGCCAGCAAGTCGCTCTGGCTGGCCTCCATTTTTTTCAGGTAATGGTTTGCCTCCTGCTTCAGCCAATCGATCCTTTCCGGCTTGCTGAAATTTTCCATGGCGAAAATTTGGTTGATCTTCATTTGCCCACGCCAAGCGGTCATGTTCAGGCAGGATTGGACAGGTTTTCGTTTTTGAACAGTTCTTCCACAGTAATGCAATCCTTTTTAAAAAGCACCCGGCCGCATTTGGGACAGACCCGGGGCAGTTCACGCGGCGGCATATAGAAGAAATCCTGGCGTTCATCGTACACTTCTTCAAATAACAATTCGTTTTCGTCGCGCGGACAATAAAAAAGAGTTTTGGTTTTCATGCGAATGATTAAGCAAGACATGTGCCAAATAATGGCGGGTCTTGAAAACGTTGTCTACAAAGGGTTCTTGCTTTTCCAAGTTAGGGACCGCTGGCGGCAGCGGTGTTCCAAATTGGGACACCGGCCGGGGTGAGCGGCGAAAACCTTGCTGGCAAAGCCTCTTCAAGGCCGAGCCCTGTCCTATTTTGGGACAATAGGCGTTTTTTTCGCAAACGCCCATTTGGATTGGCTTTGCGATCCGCTCTGTCCCATTTTGGGACAACTGCGGGGAGATTTTTTCGCGCCCGATTTGCATTTTTTAAAAAAAGTAGTATAATTAATCACATTGTGAGCTGTGAATGAAATCAGGAATTCTTTTCGTTATATGAAAAAATCAATTCTCCCTGAAATTGATTTTTTTTGAAACGATTGCTTGTCAGGAGGGCACATGATATTTTTTAAAATGCCTAAGTTGACCATCGGCGGCCGCACCGCTTCCCTGCCCATCGTCCAAGGCGGCATGGGGGTGGGAATTTCCCTTTCCGGTCTCGCCTCTTCCGTGGCCGCCCAGGACGGCATCGGGGTCATCGCCGCCAACGGCGTCGGCATGATTGAACCCGACTACTACGAAGACGGCCGGGCGGCCAACATCAAGGCCCTGCGCAGCGAGATCCGCAAGGCCCGGAAAAAAACATCGGGCCTGATCGGGGTCAATATCATGGTGGCGGTCAACGATTTCCAGCAACTCCTGAACGTGGCCATTGAAGAAAAAGCCGACGCCCTGTTCATGGGGGCAGGCCTGCCGATCAAGAACATCCCGGTGGCCAAGATCCGTGCCGCCAACGTTCTGGTGATCCCTATCGTTTCGTCGGGCCGCGCCGCCGAGCTGATTTTCAAATACTGGGCTAAGAACTACGGCGATGTCCCCGACGCGGTAGTGGTCGAAGGCCCTCTGGCCGGGGGCCATCTCGGCTTCAAGGCGGACCAGCTGGAAAATCCCGCTCAGGCGCTGGAAATTCTTGTACCGCAGGTGGTTGCCGCCGTCGCTGGTTTTCAGGAAACTTTTCATAAAAAAATTCCGGTCATCGCCGCCGGAGGCATCTTCACCGGTGAAGATATACTTCGTTTCCTGCAGTTGGGCGCGCAAGGCGTGCAGATGGCGACCCGCTTCGTGGCCACCGAAGAATGCGACGCCGATCCCCGTTTCAAGGCGGCGTATCTCAAATGCCGTCCGCAGGATATCGTCATTATCAAGAGCCCGGTCGGGCTTCCCGGTCGGGCCATCCGCAACCATTTCCTGGACAATGCCGCCGCCGGCGTGCGCAACGTCAACCGCTGCGCCTGGCGCTGCCTGGACCAGTGCGACATCAAGCACGCCGACTATTGCATCTCGGCCGCCCTGGACAATGCCCGCCAGGGGATGCTTGACCAGGGCTTTGCCTTTTGCGGCGCCAACGCCCACCGCGTGGACAAGATCGTTCCCGTGGCCGAGCTGCTGGAAAGCTTGAAATATGAATACGAAGCGGCCTTTATACAGAACCTGGTCACCCTGAAGGACGAAACCCTCAAGTCGATCGAAAGGAAATTCAACGGCCTGCGCGAGGATTACCTGCAGGCCCGGCAGCGCTTCATCCACCTGAGCGAAGAAGCAGGAAGGGCCTGGGAAAAAAAGAAGAACGCTTTCCGTGAAGAGGTTGAAAAAGCGCACGGATTGGCCAACATGCTGAAAAATGAATATGAAGCCGCCCTGGAAAAATTGAACGTCCTCAAGGAGCGTTTTCCTGAAAAAATGGCTGAATTGCATGACCTGGCCCAGCGCTTCCAGGCCGATCTGGCCATGAACCCGGTGGTGTGAAACCGTAGTTTACGATGAGCTTGCCGGCATCGGCGTAGAGCCTGGTCTTCAAATCTCCTGCAAAAAAAATCCCGGAAGTTTTTTTTATTTTTTTGAAAATGATAAAATTGAAAAATGCGCCCCGAAAAAATTCTGATTTGTTTCAATGAACCTTTCGGCATGTATGAGAATTATTTCGGCAAAACTCACTCTGCTGGCTCGCCAAAAGAGGACTCCTCTGATCCGGGATTGTCGGATCAGGTCAACGAGATCCAAAGGATCCTGCAGGAAAGATTTCGCCAGGTCGAATGCCTGCCTTTCAGCAGGGATTTTACCAAGGCGCTGTGGCGGATCCTGCAGTTGGCGCCGGACATCATTCTCAATTTTGTGGAAGCGTTTGCAGGCGACGCCAATTTTGAAAGTCACATTGCCGGCGCTTTTGAAATATTGGACATCGAATTTACCGGGAACCGGGCTTTGACCTTGGGAAACTGTTTGAACAAGATCAAGACCAAGCAGATCTTGAAAGCACTCGGTGTAAAAACTCCTAAATATCTATTGGCGCGGCTCAACACGAAAGTGGAGGAGGCCGATTTAAAGCTGGAGTTCCCACTCATCCTGAAGCTGAACAAGGAAGATGCCAGCATAGGGATTTCCGAATTTTCCGTGGTCAATGATTTCCAGGCCATGCATGAACAGCTGGAATTTTTGTTCCGCAATTTCCGTCAGGACGTGCTGATCGAGGAATGCCTGCCGGGCCGTGATATCAGCGCCGCCATCCTGGGTGACCGGGTCTTGCCGCTTTCGGAAATCTCCTTCCAGGGATTGCCGGCCCATTTGCCGAGGATCGTCACCTACGAAGCCAAATGGTCTCCGCAAAGCGCCTATTATCAATATACTACCCCTGTCTGCCCGGCCGTCGTGGAAAAAAAATTGAAAAAGATGATTGAGAATACGGCCCTGGCCGCTTACAACTCCCTGGATTGCCGGGACTATGCCCGGGTCGATTTCCGCCTCAGCAAGAGACATATTCCCCATGTCATCGACGTCAATCCCAACCCTGACCTGTCACTCGAATCCGGATTCATCCGCTCGGCTTCCCATGCCGGGTACAGTTATGAAGAGGTGCTGTTCACCCTGGTGGATTTCGCCCTGCAAAGAAGCAGCGAAAGCGCTCGTTCCATCGCTGAAAAAAGAAAGCATCTTGAAATTTATTTGCGGGAACTCGAAGCCTGAATCAGGTTTTTCAGTTTATCCGCAAGTCCATCCCGCCTGACTGCCAATTTGATTTTATTCACTGGCCTGAGTCCTGGCTCAGGCAGGGGGATGTCCCCGCACTTTGAGGTTTGCAAAAAACCGGCCCAATGTGCATACTAGGATGGGAGGCGATCATGAAGATCTGGATATTCCTGTTGCTGTTTGTTTTTTCCCTGGATACGACAGCGGCCGGCGCGCCCAGGAAAAGTCGTCGGTGGACGGTTGAACTGGAGGCAGGGGCTGTTTTTTCCGGCTACAACGATGCCCGCATCCCCAATGTCGGTGGAACCTTGTTCTCCCTTTCCGAGGACCTGGATATCGCGGCCAAGGCATACTACCGGCTTCGTCTTTCTTACGCGATCTCGCGGCGGCACGAGCTCTCCCTGCTCTATGCCCCCCTGACCCTGAAGGCGGCGGGCCGCCTGCCGGCCGCGGTTTCTTTCGAGGGAGTGCTATTCCCGGAAGGCACCGCCGTGGACGGTCTCTATACTTTCAATTCCTACCGGCTCACCTACCGCTACCGGCTGCTGGACAAACCGCGGCTGCGCCTGGATATCGGTTTCACCGCCAAGATCCGCGACGCCGAGATCGCCCTGACCTCTCCTGCGCTTTCGGCCGCCAAGGCCAATGTCGGTTTCGTGCCGCTGCTGCACCTGCGCCTCGACTGGGAGTGGGGCGCCAGGTTCGGTCTCCTGCTGGAGGCGGACGCAGCGGCAGCCAAACAGGGGCGCGCCGAGGACGTGCTGCTGGCTCTGAACTGGCGGCTTTCGCCGCGAACGCAACTGCGTTTCGGCTACCGTTTCGTCGAGGGCGGTGCCGACGTGGACGAAGTCTACAATTTCGCATTCATCCATTATCTTGCCGCCGGCTTGGCTTTCCGCTTCTAGATCGCGCTGTCATTTTGAATACCGGGCTGCACCTTCAATGGTCTTTGTCAGGATCTCGCTGCAGCGGCTGCGGCTTGGGAATTTGCCGGAAAAACCAGCGACGGGGAGAAGATTCGGCCAGATTTTTTGGGGGAAATAGGAAATGAACGATGTACTGCAAACCGCAAAGAGCTGCCGCCATTACGCCATGTGCAAGATCGATTTTCTGGGCAGCGGATTGTGCGAATCGGGAGCGAAAAAGCATTATGTCTGCTTCTATCCCCAGGGCAGGATGGATCTTTATGCCGCCCTGGCAGAGGACCGGATCCCGGTTACGGAAAAGTGCGTGGAGATCGCCGAGAGCTGCGACCTCTGCGGCAAATGCGACTACCAGTGCTATTTTGTGACGGAGATGAAGCCGTCTGCTGTCATGAGGGCCCTGAAAGAGCATATCGCCTTGCACCTAAAATCCGGCGGCGAGGTGCTTGCCGCTGAAAAAGACAGCATCCTGGATGGATTGAAAGAAATAGTGGGTGAATACTGGGCAAGCAATGACCGCGCGGTTGCGCTTACCTATGCTCATGACCCCTGTCCCATGGCAGAGCCGCGTCCGCCGGAATATGTGATTATGCCTGAGTCAACCGCAGAAATCTCGGCGGTGATCACGCTGCTTAACCGTCATAAAATTCCCTATGCCGTGAGGGGGAACGGATCCAGCGTGATGGGCTTTGTCATGAGCGAAGGCGCGGTGATCGACCTTGGCAGAATGAAGACCATCGACTTTGACGAGAAGAACTGGCTGGTAAAAGTGGGTCCGGGCGTCGCCGCATTCGATCTTCAGAAGGCCGCCGTGGCCAGAGGATTCAGGGTGAATGTCGCGGAGCCGGCGGCGCTGGTTTGCGCCAACATCATGTGCTCGGGAATTTTTTCGACCTTCTCGACCAGCTACGGTACCGCGGCGGACAATTATATCGACGCCGAATTCGTGGGCCACGACGGGGAAGTATTCCGGCTGAGCGACAAATCGGCGCCAAATCTCTTTGCGTTCCATAAGGAGGATGCCGCCATACCGGGGATATGCTCGGCGGCTTATGTAAAGCTTCATCCCATCGCCGCCGATGAGGGCGCCGCCTTCGTCCCCTTCGCGTCACTGGAGCGGGCGCTCGATTTTACCAGGGAGTGCGCCATGCGGCGCATCGGGTTGGCCATCGGCGTGCTGGGGGGAGAATATATCTCTGTTTTTCTTTCGCCGACGAAAAAACTTGCCGCGGAGGTGAAGGATACTTTCCGTGACAAACTAAAGATCGAATACCTTGTGCTTGTGATCGGGGATCAATACGCGCTCGCTTCGATAAAAGCGATGGGATATCACTACTTTGACAACCGCATGATCAGGACCTTGAACCTGGGGCTGCCTTCACTCACTTCTGCCAAATGGCTTGATCTCCTGGATGAATTTGCCGACGGGGAACCGTTCTCGTACATAGGACTGAAGCGTTTCCCCGACCTTGCCGAAGCAGCGCTGGCACCATCCCCGGCCCAGCTTGTACGCGACGTTGACCCTGAGCTTCGTCCTTTCTTTGAGAAACTCTATTCAAGGCCTGAGATAACCGACCCGGTGTGGCTGAACATGTTCAGGATCATCAGCTCGCGCATGGGGCGTGAGAAGCACGTGGTGGCATTGATCATATACCTCCCGATAGACAATAAACTTATTACAGAGATGAACAGTGAGTTTAAGCGCATCGCCGCCAGCCACGGGCTGAAGAACGATTTCGGCTTCATCACGCCTCTTGATGACGGCAAGCGTTGCGTGTTCGAATATGATTACTACCTTGACCAAAACGACCCGGATGAAAAGGCAAAGATGCGACAGGCCATGATGGAAGCCGGAGTGATGATAGAGAGGTTTTCGGCCGAAACGGGAACGGTAACCTGGATCAAGCATGTGTTCTGCCAAGGATTCAGCAGGAAAGAGAGTTTTCTCTATTCAGCGGCCGGGAATGAACCATGCCCGGAATAAAAACCGGGGATGATGGCAAGCACCTGCTTACCGGCGCCACGGGTTTTTTGGGCAGCCACATCATGGCCGGGCTTCTTTTAAAAGGCAAAGGTGTTGTCATCGCCGGGCGGCCCGTGGGCGGCAAATCGCTACAGGCGAGAATCAGGGAACTGCTTAACTGGTTCGGGATAGAACACCTGGAGGGACTGCTTGAATTTCATGAAAGCGATTTTCTAAAAATAAGGCTGGGGCTTGGCAAAAATAAATATGAGAGTTTAGGCGGCAGGGGTTTGCCCATCATTCACTGCGCCTCGGATACCCGCTTTGCAGAAAAGAACCGTGCGCAGGTGATGCAGTCCAACGTGGAGAGTCTCAATGAGATCCTGAATTTTGCATGCCAAAGCAGGGCCCGCTGCTTTCACTTGATCAGCTCCGCCTATGCGGCAGGGGTAGACAATATAGAATGTCCCGAAGCTCCGGTACATGCAGCACATTTCAACAATGTGTATGAAGAGAGCAAGGCTCAGGCTGAGAATTTTGTATCCGCAAGATGCCGGTCGGCTGGGCTTCCCTACACAATCATACGTCCCTCAATTGTATACGGGGATTCGCTTACAGGAAGATCGCTCCGCTTCAATGCGCTCTATTTTCCGGTCAGATCCATGCAGCAAATACGGGATATCTATCTCGATGAAATAAAGAATCACAACGGGAAAAAATCAGCGGAGTGCGGCATTGTTTTAAACGGTGAAGGGGTGCTTCGCCTTCCCATCAGGATATTCATTCCGCATGAGGGCAAAATAAATCTTATTCCCGTGAATTATTTTACAAAGGCGATTCTCTCAATACTGGAGCGCCCTGTAAATAAAGCAATCTATCACGTAACCAGCAATCATCCTGAAAGCATGGCAAGACTGGCCTCCTATGCCGAACGCTTTCTTAAAATAAGCGGTATTGAGGTTGTCATCGGCACGGCCGCTGCGGATAAAATGAGAAATCCGCCCGAGGAACTCTTTGACCATTTCATCAAAGCATACCGGCCCTATATTTCCGATCAAAGAATTTTTAAAAGGAAGAATACCGACAGGGCAACCGGCGGGATTCTCCCACCTGCTTTCAGTTATGAGATTTTTGAAAGGTGCATGGCTTTTGCGGTTTCCGCCGACTGGGGAAAAAAGCTTTTTTGTTAGAAAGATATTGCTGAACTAGTGGCTAATCCTCCCCTTGAAGCCAGTCAGGGTTTTTTCTATTTTTTTTCAGCGAAAGAAGCGATTGCAGCAGCGATGATCGTTTCGGCCAGGGCCTTGTCCATGGACGCCGAAGCTTTGAAGGCCAGGACCAGCTTGCGGCCGTCGGCGAGGGAAAGCAGGTAGCTTTCGCAAATGGCCGGATGCGGGATGGAGGTTGCATCCACGTCGCCCTTGACTTCTTTCCCGGCAAACATCCGGGTTTTGTTCTCTTTGGCCGGCATGCCCAATCCCAGAAATGTGCTCCTGGCGTAATCGAGCATTTCCCGGTCGCTGAACCCGGTATCGCTTTGCATCTGGGTGCTGAAAAAGACAAAAGTGATCTCGAACTCTTCACTGCCGAGCTTGGCCCCGGCCGGGTAGAGGCACGAATACGCGTCCAGGCCGATGGAGCTGCTTGGAGAAAAAGGCACCGGTGTTTGCAGGGTCACCCCTTCGGCAGTGACAGTGTAGTTGCTTGCCGCCGCCAGGAAACCTGCGCCTGCAAATAGAATGGCCAGAAACAAGAAGATTTGATTTTTATTTTTCACTGGATTCCCCCTTTTTAATTACCTGCTTTCGGGAATGATGATGTCCACCGTTTCGAAGCCCAGCAGGCGGAAGAATTTTTCCAGCATCTGCCGGCCCTGTTCGGCACTGTTGCGTAGGATGCCCTTTTCGCGGGCATTGCGGTCGAAGATGCGCCGGGCGTCCTCGTGGAATTTCTTGCTCTCTTCGAAGGTGATCTCTCCCTCCTCGATGAAGGTCTCGAAGCCGCTGGGGTTGATGACCACGTCAAGGATGCGGGCCGGAGGCAGCTTGACCACGATGGACTTGTCGCGGCGGATGATCGACTTTTCGTTCAGTTCCGACAGGTCGAAGCCGGCGATCACCTCGCCCTTGGCGATAAAGATCAGCCGTTTGTTGGTGTTGAAAGGCGGCGTGCGCATGACGCCGGTGTCGTAGACATACTCGTCGTAGAAGGTCTGGGTGAACATCTGGGCGATGTTCTTCACCTGCTGGATGATGGCCGGGGTCTCTTCGATCTTCGGGGTGCCGCTCCGAAAGAGAGAGGGCAGCGAAGGCAGGAGGCCGATCTTGGCCAGGGGGCTGTAGAGCAGCAACAGTATGGCCAGCAGGGCGATGAGGTTGAGGAGAGACAGGATTTTTTTCATGGCCGCCCCCCCTTTCCCTTGAACACGACGTGCACGGTTTCAAAACCCGATTTTGTCAGCCACGATTCGATCAAGGTGCGGGCGTTGCGCGCCGCCCGCTCGAGGATGTCCATGCCGGCGACCTTGGCACGGATGTCCTTTTCCCCCTGGCTGAGCAGTCCGTCCTTTTCCTGGTTGGAAAAGTTGCTGCGCAGGATGCCCGATTCGTTGAAAATTTCCCGCATATGCTCCGGCTTCATGTTAAAGATGAGGATCCGGGGGCGGGGCAGGGAGACGGTCACCGCCCTGTCGCCCTCAAGCTTGATGTCCTGGTCGGCCAATTCGTTCAGGTCGATTCCGGCCTTGACCGTGGCCGCCGTTTCAAAGAGAATCTTGCGGTCGCCGTACCAGGCCACGTCCTTGTAGGAGACGATCTTGGTCACGCTGTATTGGACCGTGGCCAGCTCGGCCAGGTCTTTCAGGGTGCGGGCGCTGACGTAGGGCGGCACCTTCTTCCGTGGTACGGCCACGTTAACGGCCAGCAGCCCCAGGGCCACGGCGCCCAAAACGAACAGCCGTTTTCCGGCGCGGGATTTTTTTTGCGAATCTGCGTTCATGAGCTCAAACTCCCCTTGGCGCGAATTTCATTCGTGTTTTGATTATAGCCAGGTTGGCAAAAAAATGCAAATTCCCGGCTCTTTCCTTTTAGGTGATGACTGTTCTTTATTTCTTTACCGAATCATCTTCCTCGCGTCCGGACTGATGGTAAAGGTCGCGGCGCCCCTCTTTGTCGTTTTCCATGATTTTCCGGGCATAAGATGCCACCTCTTCCGCATGGGCTCTGGGCACGACCACAACGCCGTCGCCGTCGGCCACGATGATGTCGCCGGGCATAACCAATACGCCGCCGCAAACGATCGGCCGGTTGACCGATTCCAGTTCGTTGCGCCCGGGACGGATGCCGCGCCCCGGTCCCTTGAAATAAAGTGGTACACGTTCGGTGATGATCTCGTCGGTATCCCTGGCCGTGGCGCTGGTGACGACGCCAACGCAACCCTTGTTTTGCCACTCCAAAATGTTGTAGGAGCCGATGCTGCCGACATCGGCGTTCGGGGCGTCCTCGATGACCAGGGCCGTGCCTTTGCGGATAAGGGCGAGGTATGCCTCGCTTGAGAGCTGGTCATACCAATTTCCGGCCCATTCATCGTAGGCTTCGACCGGCATTTTCCCGGCCGCGGGATCCTGGGTGGGGACATAACGGGCGGTGACGGCTACGCCGGCGAAGCGGTGGGTGAAGTGTTCTGTGTCGCGCCATAGCGGATGGATGGCAGGGTCCATCAGCCCGATATTCTGCAGCCCGGCGGCGTCCATGCCGTCGGCAACGTCAGCCACGCGCAGCCCCTGGTACAGGGACAGCAGGCGCCGGTCATCGGTTGCGCTGTGAACGGGAGTGGCCAAGAAATTCTTCCCTGCACGCAGGGCTTCGCTGTCCGTGCTCTTTTCAGCCTGGGCGTGAGTAAAAACCGGTTGGAGCCAGAGAAGGGTAAGCAGCATTCCCGTTGACAAGCCAAGTCTTTTTTTTTGATTCATTTTCTCTCCACTTACAAAGAAATTTTTGTCATTTCTCAAGATTCCCGCAGGCATTGCCGCAAGGCGGCCAACACACCATCTGTGTCCCGGAGCGACAGCAGCTCCTCCCTGAAATCCTCGTGCATCAGCCGTCGCGACAGGCGGGCGATCAACTTGAGATGCTCCTGGCCCTTGGCGGCGGCGGGAATTGCGATAAGTAGGACGGCGCGCACCGGCGCCGAATTTTTTCCGCTCCAGCGGATCGGCCGGCGAGGGCGAAGAAAGGCGATGGTGCAGGATTTGACCGTGGTCGCTTTGCCGTGGGGCAGGGCGAAGCCGAATCCCAGGTCGGTGGCAAACTGCTGTTCACGCCGCCAGACCGCTTCTTCCAATGCCTTGGAGTCATGCACCCTGCCGCCAAGCTCCATGAGGTCGCAGAGTTCCTTGATGGCCTCGCCGGCGTTGCGGCTCGTGGAATCCAGGCGGATCAGTTCCGGGGCGACCACTTCAGCTTCCACGGGCTGGTCATTGAAGTCGCGTAGCATCTCGTGCACTTCCCCGGGGCTGGAACACTGCATGGCTCTCTGCAGCAATTGCCGACACTCATCGCTTTTCAGCTGCCGCAGCCTGGCTTTGACTTTCGGGATCTGGCCGGAGGCCATGCTGAGCTCATCGAGTCCCAAACCAAGCAGCAAGGGCAGGAAAGCGGGATCTCCCGCCATTTCGCCGCAGAGGCCCAGCCAGCGTCCGGCTTTTTTGGCCTCCGCGGCCACCTGGAACAGCAGGCGCAGGAATGCTGGGTGCAGCGGATCAAAAAGGTCTTTCAGCTTGGCGTTGCCGCGGTCCACGGCCATGAAATACTGCAGTAGGTCGTTGCTGCCGATAGAGAAGAAAGTGGCTTCGGGACTCAGCCGGTCGAGAAAAAATGCCGCCGCCGGGGTTTCAACCATGATGCCGACTTCAATATTTTCCGCGTGGGGGATTTTCCGTTCGCGAAGTTCAGCTCCAGCCTCGGCCAGCAGCCGGCGCAGCAATCGCACTTCCTCCACTGCGCTGACCATCGGCACCATGGCCTTCAGGTTGCCGTGGCGGGCGGCGCGCAGGATGGCCCGCAATTGGCACTTGATCAGGTCTTGCTGTTCGGAATAGAAGCGTACGGCTCGGCAGCCCAGGTTGGGGTTCTCTTCCTGGGGCAGGCTGAGGTAGGGCAAGGGTTTGTCGCCGCCTATATCCAGGGTGCGGATGATGACCGGCCTGTCCTTGGCTGAAATCACCGCTTGGCGGTAGGCGGCGAATTGCTCGTCCTCGTCCGGGGGAGTATCGCGCTCCAGGAAAAGGGTCTCGGTGCGGAAAAGCCCGATGGCTTCCGCACCGTGGCGCCAGGCGCCTGCAAGTTCTTTGGCGCCGCCGATATTGGCGGCGATCTCGATCCGGCAGCCGTCGGCGCTTTGCGCCTGCTGCCCTTTCAGACGGGCGAGCTGCAGGCCTTGCCGCTGCAACTTGCTCCTTTCCGCTTTGTAATAGCGCTTCAGGGCCGGCCCGGGTTCCCTGCAGACCAGGCCACGCTGGCCGTCAACGGTCAGTTCTTCGCCCTCGCTTATTTCCTTTATTGCCGGCGCCGGCAGCGCAACCGTGGGAATGTCGAATGCGCGCGCCAGGATGGCGGTGTGCGAAGTGAGACCGACGTCGCCCAGAACCAGTCCGTGCAGCCGGCGGCGGTCCAGGGAGAGCAACGCGGATGGCGGCAGACTGGCGGCCACGACCACGTGGGCTCCAGGCGCAGTTCGCGGCGAATACGGGGTGGACTGCCCGTATAATTTTTCGTACAGCCGGTCGGCGATGTCTTCCAGGTCGCCGGCCCGTTCGCGCAGGTAGGCGCTTGGCGAACTACGCAGGGTGCGGCTGAATGTCGCAGTGGTTTTTGCGATGGCCTCTGCGGCCGTGGTTTTTTTCTTGCTGATCAGGCCGCTGATCCGTTTTCGGAAGCCGGGATCGGAGATCATGGCCAGGTGGGCCTTCATGATGGCGGCGGCGGTTGCATTTTTGGCCGCGGCCGCTTGGCTGCGCAATTCCGCTTCCATTTCCCGGCAAGCGTCCTGGAACAGCCGCAGTTCTTTTTTCGCGTCCTTTTTTCCGGACGCAAAACCAAGCGGTACCATTCGGGTTTTTTGCAGAACCAGGGCCCGGGCGCTGCCGATCCCCGCTGCCAGGGCCCGGCCCGGCAAAACGCGTGCGGCGTCGTGTTGGAAAACGGGGGGCAGCCAGGCCGCTTGGACGGTTGCGGAGGCCGGCGGCGGCAGATTGTCGTCGGCGCGGGGCAGGTCCTGCCGCAGGAATGCGCGCAGGGCCCGGCCGGCCTTTTTCTCGTCCGCACCGCTGATCTCCAAGCGGCATGCGTCTTGGGCGGCGGTGTCGCTGGCCACCAGTTCCAGGATGCTCCTAACGTCGGCCCGCTGCCCGTTGCGCAGGTTGCAAAAGCGGCAGGCGGCCGCGAAAGGGAGGCAGGCCTCCTGCATGAGGCTGGCCGGCCTGGCGTGCAGCCCGTTAACCAGTGGAAAGGCGAAGTCGATAGCGATCATGGCCGGCGCCGGGCTTTCATTCGGCCAGGCGGCTGAACAGGGCGGCGGGATTCTTGATCGCATCCTGCACCGCCACTTCCACAATTTTCATATTGGCGAAACGCTCGCGGTTTTGCACCGCGATGTCGGCGGCGAAGATGACCAGTTCGGCAGTGTTGATGTCTTCCCGGCTGAGTTCATTTTCTATGCCCATGGCTCCCTGCGTTTCCACTTTGATCTGGTGGCCGAGGTGGCGCGCGGTTTTTACAAGCTGCTCAGCCGCCATGTAGGTATGGGCGATGCCGGTGGAACAGGCGGTTACGGCGACGATTCTCATTCATGCCTCCTGGGTTTTGGACCCGGTCCATTTTCGTAAAGCGTTGATCAGCAGTGCCACAACCAGCGCGCCGGCGGCGATGGCCAGGACGTAGGCCAGGCGGTTGTCCACGACCGGCAGGACGATCGGCCCGCCGTGCGGCGCGTGGTCGCCGACACCGCTCAGCATGGCGATCACGGCGGCGAGCATCGAGCCCGACATGATGACCGGGATGACGCGCAGCGGCTCGGCGGCGGCAAAGGGGATGGCCCCCTCGGTGATGCCGATCATGCCCATGGCCAGGCTGGCGTAGCCGGCCTCGCGCTCCTGCTGCGTCCACAGCCGGCGGCCCAGCAGCGTAGCCAGACCCATGCCCAGCGGCGGCACGCAAATGGCGGCGGCGCAGGCGCCCATGGGGGCGAAGTTGCCTTCCTTGATCATGGCGGCGCTGAAGAAAAAAGCGACCTTGTTCACCGGCCCCCCCATGTCGAAGGCGATCATGGCGCCGAGAACGGCGGCCAGGACGACGCGGTTGCCGGTGCCCATCACCTGCAGCCAGGCCGAGAGGGAGGTCATCAGCTCGCGGATCGGCACGCCGAGGAATTGGAACATAACAAAGCCGACGATCAGGGAAGCGATAACCGGGATGACCAGGATGGGCATGACCGGCTTGAAATAGATCGGCACCTTCACTTTCTTGATCAGCATCACCACCGCGCCCGCCAGCAGGCCGGCGACCAGGCCGCCGAGGAAGCCGGCGCCGATCTGGTTGGCGATGGCCCCGCCCACGAATCCCGGCACCAGCGCCGGCCGGTCGGCCATGCCGAAGGCGATGTAGCCGGCCAACACCGGCACCAGCAGCGAGAAGGCGCTGCTGCCGATGTCCATGAGCATCTTCAGGAAGGGCGAATGGGAGAAATCGGGCCCGCCGGGGCCCATGGGGGCCAAGGCGATGGCCACCGCGATGAGGATGCCGCCGCAGGCCACGAAGGGAATGGCGTAGGAGACGCCCGAGAGCAGGTATTGCTTGACCTTGAACAGGTGTTTCTTCATGGTTGTCTTTTCTCTGTCAATCGAAGCGGACCTTGACGGTCTTGATCTCGAAGGCCCGGAACGAAAGTTCCAGGCGGCCGTCCTTGATGGTCAACGGCGTGATCTCGTTCTCCAGCAGGTCGGTCGCAACCACCCGGGTCGGCTTGCGGAAAAAAGTCAGCGCGATGTTCTCCGCTTTGCCGTTCGCTTCGTAGAGGCGGAATACCAGGCCCGAGCCCTCCTCGGCGAGTTTGACCGCGTCGATGATCACGCCGGAGCCTTCGACGCTGAAGAAGCTATAGGTCCCGGGCAGGGGCCGGTTTCCCGGGAGCGGGCGATCCGGCACGAACGTCAGCAGCGGCTGGTTCAGCTCTTGGCCCCGGCGCACAACCTGGCTCTCGCTCCAGCTGCCGGCATGTGGATACAGGGAATAAACGAATTCGTGGCGGCCGCGGTCGGCCATGGGGTCGGGCCAGGTGGGCGAGCGCAGCAGCGACAGCTTGATGATGCTGCCGTGAATGTCGTAGCCGTACTTGCTGTCGTTGAGCAGGGCCATCCCTCCCTTTTCATCTGAGAGGTCGGCCCAGCGCAGCGCCGGCACTTCATAGCGGGCTTTTTCCCAGAGTGTTTCGAAGCGCGTGGTGCGGCCGATGGCGGCGAAGGGGATCTCGTAGAAAGCCTTGTCAGCCTGGACTGCGACCGGGAAGCAGGCCTTGAGCGACAGGTGGTCCTCCCACCAGTCGGCCTCGGTGCGGATGTCGACACGGTCCAGCCCGTTATAAAGGGTGATATATTGCTTGAAAAATGAAGAGGGAAAATCCTCGGTCGGATAGTAGCGCTCCTTGGTGATGCCCAGGAAGCTCTTGTCGACGCGGTAGACGGTCTTCACCGGGCCGGAGGAGACCAATTCCACCTTGTCGGCCTTGTTCAGCTCCCAACCGCGGCCGGTATAGCCGATGTTCCAGGCGTCCCAGTTCTCGGGCCGGTCCTCGTAGACCCACAGTTTGTTGGCCTCCTGCCCCGGCGCCACGAACTCGCGGTCCAGGCGCTTGTCGAAGATGCTCTTGAGGTTGCCGCTGGCAGGATCGATCACCACGCGCAGCGCTGCGTTCTCCATTACACCGAACCCGGCGGCCCGGGGTTTTTCCTCGGCCCGGATCGATGGGGGGAGTGATACTGTGGCCAGGCCATAGGCCCGGTATCCCAGGGAGGGGATCTTTTCGGCGATGAAGGAAATGTCGCTCAGCCCGTTCTCGTCGGCCGGGCCGATCTCGCAAGGGATTTCCCGCCCCGCGTCGTCAAGAACCTGCAGCGAAAAACCATCGGGGACGTGGTAGCGCAGGGTCACCACGTCATTGCGCTCCCAGGAGAGGGGGTTGAAGACGATCAGCGGCAGGCTGTTGAGGTCCGCAGCGCCGATCATGCCGGCGATGCGGTCCAGTGCCCCACTTTCCAGGACCTTCAACTCCTTCTGCATGTCCCTGTATGTCTCCAGCGCATCGCGGTAAACCGGGGTGATGCTCGAGCCGGGCAGGATGTCGTGGAACTGCAGGGTGAGGGCGCTCTTCCAGTTTTTTTCCAGCTCGGCGCGCGGGTAATCGCCCCCGAGCATCAGGGCGATGGCGGCGAGCTTCTCAGTCGTTGCCAGCTGCGCCTCGGTACGGCGGTTGTTCTTTTTGATCGCCCCTTGCGTAGTGAAGGTCCCCTGGTGGTACTCCAGGTAGAGTTCGTTTTTCCACAAAGGCAGGTCGAGCTTTTCCTGCCGATTCTGCTGCAGGAAGGAGCTCGGCTTGGTGTGGACGAATTTCGGCGCCAGCGCCAGCTTGCCGTAGCCGCGCACGCGGTCCAGGATCTCGCGGTTGGGGCCGCCGCCGTGGTCGCCCAGGCCGTAGAGAATGAGGCTCTCCTTGAGGCCGGTGGTGGCCTCGTATTTCGATATGCCGTTGGCCACCTCCTCCAGCTGTAGCTCGCTGGCGTAGCTCAGCGGCGGCATGTAGGTGAGGATGGTGCTGCCGTCGACCCCCTGCCAGTTGAAGAGGAAGTGGGGGAAGACCGTGGTGTCGTTCCACCACAATTTCTGGGTGATGAAGCTGTCGATGCCGCCCAGCTTGTAGAGCTGGGGCATGTTCCAGTTGTAGCCGAACGAGTCGGGGTTCCAGCCGATCCGTACGTCGACGCCGAATTTTTCGCGGAAATATTTCTTGCCGTATAGGAGCTGCCGTGCCCAGCTCTCGCCCGAGATCAAGTTGCAGTCGGGCTCGACCCACATGCCGCCCACGATCTCCCAGCGTCCGGAGCGTACCTTTTCCTTGATCGCCCGGAACAGCTCGGGATGCTTTTTCTCGATCCAATCGTAGGTGACGGCCTGGCTCTGGGCATAGGTGAGCTCGGAGTATTCGCCCATGTTTTGGATCACCGTTTCATAGGTGTTCTTGCTCAGGGCCATGGTCTCGGCCATGCGCCATAGCCAGGCGATATCGATGTGGGCGTTGCCCACCAGGTTGATGTGGAATCCCTTCAGGTAGGCCTTGACCGGTGCCGCCAGGCGCAGTGAGCGCTTGATCGAGGCCTGCACTTGCGGCCAACCGCCCGCCGCCAGTGCCTGCAGGTCCAGGGCGGCCACGGCCTGGTCGAAGGCGCGGTTGAGCCGCGCCAGCCTGTCCTTGGCCACCAGGCGCTTGTCCGGGATGTCGTAGGGTTTGCCGGTGAAGGTGAAGCGCTTCAGCTCCGGGTTGAGCAGGATGTCGGCGAATTGGAAAGCGCGCAGCCATTCCTGCAGGGCAGCCAGGCTCTTTCCCGCAGCCGGATAGACCAGCTCCGCCGAATTGAGGTAGAATTCGCTTCCCTCGTCCGCGGGCGCCCCGCGCTGCCGCTCGGGCCAGTAGGCGGTGCGCGGGGGATCGAAGCCCCGGTTTTCCACGACGATCTCCAACAGGTGTGCCTGGCCGTCGGCCCGGTCAGTGAGGGGAACGGTGCTGGCCAGTTCAACGGCCGTGCCGCTTTCACCGTGCAGGGTGGCCTGCTGCAATTCGCGGCCGTCCAGCAAGAAGGTCGCCTGCACCAGGCCGCGGGCGCTCATTTCCGCGTTGAGGCGCAGCGGCGTGCCCGCGACCTGGACGGCGGCAAAAACGTTTGCTGCCTGGAATCGGGTGCGCAGGCGGAAATTCGCTGCCGTGACGCTGCGCCCGGGTTTGTACACCTCCCAGCGGCTGCCGTCGAGCGACTGTTCCCAGGCCGTCAGCCTGGCGTCGAGCGTTTTTTCCAGGGCGGCCAGTTTGTCCCGGCTGCTTTCAGCGGCATACGACTGAAACAGCCCGGCGGCAAGAATCAGCAAAACCATCATTGTTTTTTCCCAGGCAACGGTTCTTTGACTCATCTTTTGCTCCTTATTGCGCGGTCGGCGGTGATGCCGCCAGCACCTGCTATTTTATGGAGATTCACCGCGATTTACAATCCCTGAAAAATATTGTATACTATTCATACTGGGAAATGCCCGTCCCGATCCAAAAATATCATTTCGGAAGCCGGAAGAGTGATTTCCGCTTGAAAAAAGAGCAGGACCAGTACAAAAATGAAAAAATTCAAGAATATTGCCATCATCGCCCATGTCGACCACGGCAAGACCACCCTGATCGATGCGGTTTTGAAGCAGTCCGGTGTGTTCCGCGACAACCAGAACATTGCCGAACGGGTGATGGATTGCAATGACCTGGAACGGGAACGGGGCATCACCATCTTTTCCAAGAACGCCGCATTTCCTTATCAGGGTTACAAGATCAATATCGTCGACACGCCCGGCCACGCCGATTTCGGCGGCGAGGTGCAGCGCATCATGAAGATGGTCGACTCGGTGCTGCTGCTGGTCGACGCCTTCGAAGGGCCCATGCCGCAGACCAAGTACGTGCTGAAAAAATCGCTGGAGCAGGGCCTGCGCCCGATCGTGGTCATCAACAAGATCGACCGCCCCAACGCCCGTCCCGACGAGGTGCTGAACGCGGTCTTCGACCTTTTCGTCGAGCTGGGCGCCGATGACAAGCAGCTTGATTTCCCGGTGCTCTACGCGTCGGCCAAAGAGGGGATCGCCCGCTACGAGCTGCACGACAGGAACAAGGACCTGAAGCCTCTCTTCGAGACCATCCTGCGCCACGTCAGGGAGCCCGAGGGCGACAGCGTCAATCCCTTTCAGTTCATGGCCTCGGCCATCAGCTACGACAACTACCTGGGCAAGATCGGCACCGGCCGCATCCACAACGGCACCGTGGTGCAGGGCGAAGAAGTGCTGCTCATAAAAAGGAACGGCGAGCGCAAACCCTACAAGATCACGCGCATCTTCACCTATGACGGCATCAGCCGCGTCAGCGTCCCCGAAGCCGTCGCCGGCGATATCGTTTCGCTGGCCGGCCTCGAGGACATCGACCTGGGCGAGACCGTGGCCGACATCGACCGGCCGCTGCCGCTGCCGGCCATGGACATCGACGAACCGACCCTGGCCATGACCTTCGCGGTCAACGATTCGCCTTTCGCCGGCAGCGAAGGCCGGTTCGTGACCTCGACCCAGTTGCACGAACGCCTGCGCCGCGAGATATTGAACAACGCCAGCCTGCGGCTCGAGGACACCGATTCCAAGAAGGCGTTCCTGCTAAAGGGGCGCGGCACCCTGCAGCTCTCCATCCTGATTGAAAACATGCGCCGCGAGGGATATGAATTCCAGGTCTCCAGGCCCGAGGTGATCTGCCGCTACACGAACGGCCAGAGGTACGAACCCGTCGAACTGGCCATCGTGGACGTGGCCGAGGCCTATGCCGGCGTGGTCATCGAAATGCTGGGGCAGAGGAAAGGGGAGCTGCGCAACCTGGTCCCCGGCTCCGACGGCTACACCCGCCTGGAATTCCGCATCCCCGCCCGCGGCCTGATCGGCTTCAACAACGATTTTCTCACCGCCACCCGCGGCACCGGCATCCTGAACCACAGCTTTTCGGGCTACGAGCCGTTCAAGGGCGAGATGAACCGCAAGACCAAGGGGGTGCTGGTCGTGCACGAGCCGGGCGTATCCGTGGCCTACGGGCTCTTCAACCTGCAGGAGCGGGGCAGCCTGTTCATCGGCTCCGGCGTCCCCGTCTATGCGGGCATGATCGCCGGCGAGCACTGCAAGGACAACGACCTGACCGTCAACGTCTGCCGCACCAAGAAGCTGACCAACATGCGCGCCGCCGGTTCGGACGACGCCGTGCGCCTGACGCCGCCGCGGCAGTTCTCGCTGGAGCAGGCCCTGGACTACATCGAGGACGACGAGCTTCTTGAAATCACTCCGAAAAATATCCGCATGCGCAAGAAAAAACTCGACGCCAACAGCCGCAAGCAGGACGACAAGCTGAAAAAAGCCGGGTGAGCCCTTGACCTCCAGGGCCGCATGTGCTATACTGTTTTTTCATCAGGAAGAAGAATCCCAGATAGAAATAAACCGTTTCACTTCAAATAGTGGTTGCGTTTTATGGTTGCG
>Ga0307379_10001613_pt1 | contig 35260 bp, 21 predicted proteins | sample UN2MG_FD_202237 | JGI IMG/M metagenome (GOLD analysis project Ga0307379, IMG submission 202237) | Soil microbial communities from Risofladan, Vaasa, Finland - UN-2 | ecosystem: Environmental > Terrestrial > Soil > Coastal area > Acid sulfate soil | place: Finland: Risofladan, Vaasa | collected...
CACACTCGCTATCCCCTGTTAAACAAGCGATTCTTAAAACTGTAGGTGTTTTGAATCTAATAGCTAGTCATTTCAGCTTACCTGCAAATCCAAAAGTATTACAATGTGCGCTTCAAGAGCCTCTTGGCGTTGATACTAAAGTACTTGATGATGAAATTTCAAGTTTATCAAAGAGCATCCTTTTTTTCCGGGAGTATGCGCAAGAATATCGACTTTGGGAAGGATCTGATTTTGATATAATTGGAGCGATTGAAAAGAAAAAGGCCACACTTGCAACGAAACCCTTAGAAGATACGTTACAAAAATATTGTCCCCAGGCTTCTTTAATTGCATCTCGTCACTCATATAGAACGGGCACAGTACGAAGGTTTGAATGTAGATGGATGGATATTTTAGAAATTGTTACAGGAAATATTCCCTGTCCATCGAAAGGTTATGACGGCTTAATAATTTATGCCTTTGGCAATCAAATTGAACTTAAAAATATTCCGATTATGTGTTCTGATGGCAGGCCTTTAGTTGTTATTTATTGTGCACGTAAAAATCAGATAAAAGAAATAGTTCTTGAAGCCGCTGCTGCAAAGACTATTTTGGATGAATCGCCAGAACTTACCTGTGATGGAGTCGCACGAAAGGAAGTTCGATATCGTGTGTATGCAGCGGAAGACCAATTGAGAGAGTATATTCACCAGATATATTCACCAAATTCTATTGATGCCCATTGGTATGTTGGCCAAAAAGAACAGAAAATTCACTTCTCTCGTGATTTGTCGTCATTGCTATCAAAACTTTGCGATAAAACATATTCTCAGTGCCCCTTAATTAAAAATGAAATGATTAATTATGAAAAACTTTCTAACTCTGCTGCACGTGCAAGACGTGAATTAGCAGAAGCAATGGTTACTCATGAAAAAAGAGAGCAACTTGGGATGACAGGTTATGGACCTGAGGTGGCATTATATAGAACTCTATTTCGTTCAATAGGACTTCATAAAAAAACCAAAAAAGGATGGGTATTTGTAAGGCCTGATGAACATAGTCCTGAACTTCTATTAATGTGGAGATTATGGGATGAGATGTTAGATTCATCCAATCATAGTTCTAAGGATGTTGCTGTTCGGCTTCTTATCGATAAAATAAAACAGCCTCCCTTTGGCATGAGAGAGGGACCAATACCCCTTTTCTTATGCCATTATCTTATTATAAACGCGGATGAGATAGCATTGTATCAGGAGGGTACTTATAAACCGTATTTTGGAGATGCCGAGATTGCTTTGTTAATTAAACGACCTGATCTTTTTTCTCTAAAACGTTATATACTAAAAGGAATTAGAAGAGATGTTATTCAAACTTACTTCGAAGCACTCAATACAAAAGTGATTCAAATGGATGATAATCTACGAAATACATCATTACTAAAAATTGTTGCTCCTTTGTTGAAATTTGTCGATGGGCTTCCACATTATACACGTCTAACTCGACGGATTTCTCTTCCTACCCAAAAATTACGCAGTGCTCTTATAAATTCGCGTGAACCGGTTCTGCTTCTTTTTGAAGATATTCCTGAAGCACTTGGAGTTACACGAGTAAGTGATAATGGTAAAGCAGATACTTTGTGGAAAGCTGCACTCAAAAAGTCACTAGAAGAAGCAATTTTTGAACTAAATGAAGCGTATGATTCACTTAATATTAAAATAAAAAACATTATTATGGAAGCTTTTGGTTGGGAACCAAATTTAAAGAATTTTCATTCATTTCGAGATGAAACATATAAACTATTTTCTCCGCTTTTACATCTATGTAATGATCAAGAGCTTAAACCAATTATTTTTGCATTAATTAATCAGTGCGATGATGATTCTGAATGGGCGAGGGGAGTTGCAGGTCAACTTGTCAAAAAGCCGGTTGATTCATGGCACGATAGTGATATAGAACCCTTCCGGGCTATGTTATTTGATATATCTGATCGAATTCAATCTTATAATAAACTTGTTTTAACAAGTATAGGGTTTGATGATGCTGAAGCGGCAGTTGTTTCACTGACTCGTTCTGGAGGAAGAATAAGTCGGAGGTTTATTCAGCTTGATAAAAAAACCCGCATAAAACTTCAACAGGACTATTCTAGCATTTTAAATCAACCGGAAAACATTCGTGCAGCTTTATATATGCTGCTTGCTGAATCATTCGAGGAGAATAAGTGATGAAAAAAGAAGAACGGCATATTTTGGCATTATCGGGTGGAAAAGATAGTGCTGCTCTTGCAGTGTATATGAAGGAGAAATATCCAGAAATTCCTTTGGAATACGTCTTTACTGATAGTGGGTGCGAATTACCCGAAACTTACGATTATTTGAATAAAATTCGTGCGATTCTCAATATTAGAATCATAGTAGTCCAACCGAATAGAAATTTTGACTATTGGCTAAGGTATTTTGGAGGTGTCCTACCGTCACCAACTAACAGATGGTGTACTCGCCTCCTAAAATTATTACCTTACAATAAGTGGTTAAAGAATAATTATTCTGATGAAAAGGTTTTTAGTTATGTAGGACTACGCGCAGATGAAGGAAGAGAAGGTTATAAACCAAAAAATAAAAACATAGAACCCATTCATCCATTTATTAAAGATCGTTTGATCCTGGATGATATTCTTCATATTCTTAAAAATGCTGGTTTAGGTTTACCTTCATATTATTCTTGGCGTCAAAGATCCGGTTGTTATTTTTGTTACTTTCAACGTGATAGTGAATGGAGAGGGCTTAGTATAAAACATCCTGATTTATTTGAAAAAGCTTGCAATTACGAAGAAAATCATTCAGATGGTAGAACTTATACTTGGAGAAGCAGTGGTTCTTTAAGAGATCTTGCAATTAATGGCAATAAAGCTCCAATTTTAAAGCCAAAACCTAAAGCTCGTTTAATAGAAAGCCTTTCTGATATCTATAAAAATTCCCCCAATGTTGGTTCTTTAACCAAGGAGAAAAGGAATGTGTGAAACAAAAAGCATGATTAATCTTGTGTTGGAACAATTGCGCTTAGTCCATACTATGAGTGTAAGAGGCAATGAATCACCGCATAAATTTTTGTTTTTACTAATGTTGGCTAAATTATATGACGAGGATCCTTGTCGGGAAAACTGTTTTTACTTAAATGATACACTTGAAAAAAACTTTATAGAAATTTGGCTTGAAAAGTATCCCAATACAGATTATAAAAAGATTTTCATTGAATATCCATTTTACCATTTAGTGAATGATAAAATTTGGAATTTGAAAGTCGAGAAAACTAAGGAGGATATTTTTTTAAAATATAAAAATACACCAAATATTAGATTTACGAAACAAAGATTATTAGAAACAATCGAGTTTGGCTACCTCAGTCAAGATTTTGATCTTTCTTTGAGAGATCATAACTTTCGAAAAATAATTATTAAATGGTTAGAGAGCAAGATATCAAGCATATATTACACATCTCTACAACCAGAGAAAACTGAGCAAATACATTTACAGGACGAGGGCAATTTACAATCAAATCTTTTTGTGAATTACTTGAATATGCTTCATAACAAAGAGGCAAATAGTGAGAACCTTGCTGAGTCACTTGCTACTAATCCTTTTGCCGGTATGATGCATATATCACATCCACTTATAGAGAAGATTGAAACAATACTGCGTGGTAATAAAAAGCAACATGTGATTCTCACTGGACATGCAGGCGACGGAAAGACTACGATTGCCGTAGAACTTTTTAAAAGATTTAATGATATTAATCTTGATCAACCGTTGGAAGAAGGCTTATCATGCCGTGAAGACCTGAGTTCAAAAAATAGAAGGGTTTCCTTAATTAAAGACTTAAGCGAGTGGTCTTTAGAAGATCGTATGGTTCTTATTGAGGAGATGCTCAAGGATGATGATAATCGCTTCTTTTTAATTTCCAATTCTGGGACATTGATAGATTCTTTTTGTGAATTCGAAGGCAAAAAAGGGAGAGATCGAATAAATATTGAAAACGATATACTTTCTAAGATTGAAAATACTTTCACCGATGAATGGCTCTTTCATGATACCCCTTTTACTATCATTAACCTATCGATGGTGGATAATCTTGGTGTGGCTGAGCAAATTTTCAAGCGTATAATTAATACAGATCGTTGGGAAGCTTGTAAAATGAAGGATTGTCAAAAGATCTGCCCAATTTATCATAATGTGGAGTTGATTAGACAAAATGAGAAAGTTATACGAGAGCGTTTATTCTTAGCTTATCGTAAAATGTATGAATATGGAACACGATTTACATTACGTCAATTGACTGCACACTTAGCATATATGATTACATCAGGTCTTAACTATCAGGATGTTGAAAAGATGATGCAGAGTGCTACCCCACCATTAATGACCAAATTTATGTTCTTTAATCGGTTTTTTGGCGACAATGGGAAGGACATTGATAGCACTGCCCAACAATTACAAGCTGTTAAAGTAATTAGGCAGGAAGATTTTGGAGCCCGAAACTGTCCGAAATGGGATCGACATCTTTGGATGCAGAGCAAGCATTCGGTATTTAAATTGAAAGCAATAGGTTACACAGACGAATTTGAGAATCTACGGCAATATGGTGCTCACCTTAAGTTTGATAATAATTTGCCTGATTTTCAAGCCCGCAATCAAGTGCGTCGAATGCTTTACTTTCTTCATGATTTTGATAAAGATGATGACGGCATATTTATAAAAACTTTTTTAAATTCATTAATGATCTTAAATTATTCATCTTGGCAGATTCAATCAGATGAAAATTTATCCTCTGAAGTTAATAAAATAAAAAAACAAATTCTTCACATTATTCAAGAACACTTTACTGGAGTAAGATTACCGGAAGGAGTTAACCCTGACCATGACTTATTTATTACTTTACATCGAAAATCAAAAGAAGTTCGTCAGAGCGCACAAATAGTGCTAGCACGTTTTCCAGAGAGTGATTTTAATCTTTGCCTTTGTGAAAAAGATAATGGTGTGGGGGGAATTAGGCGTGAACTTATATTTGAGGGGAAAAAGGGAAGGGTGGATGCGAATTTGTCTCTTGGCTTGCCTTTTTTAGATTATGTTATGATGAGAAATTTTGGAGAGGTAGGACAAAATCTCAAGACTGCTTATGTTGACAGATTGGAAAATTTTAAAGGAAAGTTACTCCATCAAATGGATTCTACGAAAGAAGATGGAACTATGCTTATACGGCTTCTTGCTAATCACACTTTCCGCCGTCAGATTTTTGCAGTGAGAAATAATGTACTGGAGGTAATAGATGGTTAAACAATTTCCACCAATTAAAATAGAAATTTTAAAAAAAGGTGGAGAAGATCGTAATCCTGCCATTCAACTCTTTGGGCGACGTTTTTTTACTGACCAAACAGTTCAAGAATTGCTCATTGAATTTTTACTTGTTGCGTCATCTGTCAAACAGATTGGTGGGTCCAGAATTCCTATAGATCAAGTATTTCCAGGTTTTGATTTATTACGCAACTGGCCGGAAAAAATGCCTTTAGAATATGCAGCTAAAGCTAGGATAAACCTAAAACTTTTTTCTTTTTTAGGGGCTTCGAAATTAGAAACACGCCATAAAAGTCACCAGCAACACTACCGAAGGCTTCTTGATTTACTTAAGAGCCCTGAGAAATTAGTTAGGAGTGAATCAATAGATACCACAGAAGTACTCCGTACACTAGAAAATCTCTTTCTTGGGTTTCAAGGAGTGGGTGGGCAGAGAACATGGTGTACTCAAGGATTCGTTCCAATTGCTAGAAATTTTATCGTAGCAGAAAGTATTTGGAAAAAAACACGAGCGGTAGCTAATAATATTACAGATTGGAATGAAGCTTTGAATTATATTGTGCATAGTCAACATATTTTTCTTGCACGTGGTGGAGAGCTTCTTTATCTACAGATATGCAATACCCTTAGACAAGAGGAAGAAACACTCAATAACTGGGCTCAACAAAATAATCTGAGTTTTTCAAACCGTGAATCATCTCCGGTAAAGCTTCACGATGCCTTAAGGAATGCAATTAACTCTGTTCTAGGTGCTTGTCCCGATACCATAGATAAATTAGCTGCCTTTATTGATACTGGAATTGAATCAGAGACTGCTAAGTTAACCGAATATAAAGAAAATTCTGAAGAACCTCGTTTTACGCCATGTGGATGGTGTCCTACCGAAAGTTGGCCTGAAGGTTACTTATTTTCTGTTGAGATACTACGAATTTCAGAAGCTGCTATAGATCCGATAGAGCGCTTAGAACTTATGGAAATAGCTTGTGCAGTGCAAGTGCTTCGTAGTTTGTGTGCACAAAGTGCCCGTTATGTTGACTGGATACAAGAACGGAAAAAATACAGCGGGCCATTAAATTATGTGTGGGCTATTTCTGATCCTAATGGCCGAAATAATGCATTGAAACAAATTTCAAAGCGTTGTGTAAATAATATTCAGAGAATGATTTATGATGCAGTTCGGCATCCCGGCATTAAATCTGTTTTAGAAGCACAAAAAACAGATGATGATTCACATGGCCTCGAATGGAAGGATCCTTATAGCGAAGTAGATGCACGATATGGCCATAAATTGTTTCTTACCTTATCTAAAAGAATTGGTTTAATTGTTCCAAAGAGAGGAGCGGGTGCACGATTTACATTAAATGATAAATTAATCAGGTTTCTTGTGTTGTCTGTGGTTAGGCCCGGTGAACGAATGCGATATAATACATTTAAAAATTTAGTTTTTGCTCACTACGGCATAGCCCTTGATAAGGAAAAAATTGGACAAGCATGCGAGTGGTGTGGTTACAAAAGACTTTCTACACTTGGCGAAGAATCGGACGAGTGGTTTGTGGAAATGTTAGAAGCTTCTGGTGTGTTGTTGCGTCTATCAGATGCACATTCGCTGGTTATAAATCCTTTTGATAATGGAGAAAATAAATTATGAAACTTTTTGCAGAATCTGTTTTTACGCATATCCGCAAACAGGTTGAGAGGCATTTGCTGCAAGGTAGTGAAGACAATAAACTTCTTATTATGGTACCGAGCATACCTGTTTCGGCTGTATACAAGATAGGAAAACTACTTGAGGAGTACTGCATTGATAAAAAATTAGCATTGCCAATTATCAAAATTTCGAAAGACCTCTACTCTGAATGGAAGATCTCTAATGACCCCACTATTCAACATTATAGTGATGAAATTGCAACAAAGGAATGGAATGATACCCAGGGGAACCTTACTAGCTATCGAAATCTTTCAAATAAAAAAGATGGTCTTTTAATTGTTCTTCTAATAGGGGTAGATAGGGTAACTGATGCTTCGAGCCTTTTAGATTTCCATCATTGTGATTTTAATACAATTTGGGAAGATCTTAATAAAAACTTTTCTCCGTGGATAAAACAATTATTTAACCGTTCGTCTATAAGCTTTGAAGAGGAAACAATTGCTCACTTTAATCATATTCTTACTCCACTTATCGATAAAGGTTTGTCTGATATTATTCAAATTAGCACATTACTAGAAGAACTGGATCTTGGCAAGGCACAGGACGGAAAGGATGCCGAGCAAATATTACTACAAAGTCTCAATCGATTTGGCCTTCCCTTGTTTATCGGATATAGATTTGTGCAATACAGATCATTTGGTCCCTATATTGATGATGCTATATCATTTTTCACTTATAACGCGTTTTTTGAAGAACGATCTCGCAAAAAAGCATTAAAGAGTATAGATGATTTTAGAGAAGATTTTATAGAACACAACAGTCTTGAAGAACTATTTGCACAGAATGAGCGTGAACCATTTAAAAGTGACAAAGAATTTATAGATGGAATTAAGGATTACGTTGAATCTGGAGATGAGGATTTAGGAAAAAAACTGAAGAAATGTGATTTTATTACTATACGCGACCGCATACTTAATTTTAAATCACCAAGAGAAAAAAATGATAACGATAAACAAAATATTAAAAAATTATCCGGAAGTCCTATTGAGGTTATTCTAACTGCACTATGGAATACATTTGCAGAATTTAAAAAAATTACCTCAAAATATGGTAATTTTGAGCAAGAAATTTTAAAAGAAATTCATATCAAATCTGTTGTTTTTAAACATGACTGTAGCGGAGATACCCCTGCCGAACGCAAGGGAAATGCTCTTGTATATCTTTCTCGGTTATTGGGTGGGGTTGATCTTCTCATTAAAGAACGGATTGATTTAGAGAAAATTAATCTAAATAAAGAACGTGTCGAGATTCACTCTACCTTATACCATGATGTTCTGGATTGTCAGTTTGCCAGGACATCAGAGCCATGCCTTCAGTTTTCAATTACTCTCATTGGAGAGGTTTTGGAAAAGTCTATTCAAAAAATGTTTGCCTGGAGATTACCCGAGATTGAGCCGTATCGTATTGCTGATGAAACAATCCAATGGGCAGCGCAGGCAATAAAAAGTACTAATGGCTATTGTTTGCCAGTTTTCAATATTCCCTATTTTGATGAGCTCTTACTAGCTAAAGATGATGAAGAAACCTGCCGCGTGCTTTTGCAGTGCATAGAGGATGAAGGAAATTGTATTTTAAATTTGTTAGATGTTTCAGATATTAATAAAGAAGATCCTCTTTTAGAATATATAAATAAACTAGCAGTTCAGTATGACGATTTCATTCAAAAGGCAGCAAAAGATGGACTTTATAGTATATTTGATGACACATGGGAAAAGCTTCGACAAGCTTATGAACAAGCTTTTGATGCTTACTTAACTAAACCTGAATGTTTGGAAAGCCCTCTCGCAACCTTACTGTTTCGTTCTTTTCTAATTATTGAACAAAGAAAAGATATTAGTAATCAAAGATGGATATGGGAGTCATACGAAAAAGCAGGGATAATTACTGTGCTTCATCCAGCCTTGTTGGAAATGCTACAAGCACAAGCAATATACTTATTTACATGTTTTAATACATTAGCTGTTCGTGAGTTTAAAGCTCCAGGATTAAAAAATTTTCAAGATAGCTTATGGCAGAATTATGTTGATCTTGCGAAAATTCAAATGCCTCTTTGTGGCCTTATTAAAAACGCAAATAAAATATTAGATACAGATATTCGTGGAGGGAATCTTATTTATCGAATCGGAAACATTGAAAATTCAGAAGCATCACTTACTACAAGATTATTGCTAAGGTATGATGAATTTGATGAAGGTGATATTAGTGATGCTGAAATTTTTCGTCAAACCAGAGAATCAAAGGTTTACTACAATATATTAAAGGATTATCGTAAACTCCATCCTCATGCTAATGATGGTTTGAGCCTGGCCATTTATCAGAATAAAGATATCCAACCAGTTATTGCTGCTATAGATCAATATTTGAAGGATGTTTGCAATGAAGAAGATAATTCATCAAGAAAATATTTTATGTCAGTTAGTGTATTTACTGAATCAGCCGATGATTCAAGTGTTTCTCGATGGATAAATCAATGGAAAGAACGTTGGGAAACATCAGAAACGCAAGTTTCCTTATCACATTATCGAAAAACAACTATGTCAATTGCTCATAGAATTGTATCTTCAGAAAATAATTATATACAATTTAAACAAATCATAAATCAGGGACTTGAAGTCGATATAGTATTTTTAAGTAACTTCATCGGTGCGGGCGCAAAAGAGAATGAATTTGAGCAAGTTGAACCATTTGATATAACCACGCGTACATTAAAATTTCCTATACTGGAAAAATCTTTTTGTGCAACTGGAGATCCTGGCAAAGATTTACAGCGTGCACGGATTTTAAGCAATCGTCAATTTAGTCTAACTACCCTTTATTCAGAACTACTGGCTCGATTGAAGAGTCGAGAAACTCCACAGAATACACATCATGTTGTGTTAGGCTTTGGTGATTTTTTGCCCTGGCAAGGAGTAATTAATGAACTGCATAAGCGTGCAGAATGGATTATTTGCATCGATCCAAACATTGATGATAAGTTAATTGCTCAAAAATCTAAGGATTCATCAGAGACGCGAGAAATTATTGGTTTCGGTTCAGGCGTAGGATCGCATGGAGGGGATAATTATACTATTTCTACTGAACAATTCCAACTTTCAGATATATTACATCGCCTAACTGCATCAATTGGCGAAGTATATGCTGGCTGGGGTGATTCCTATAAAGATATTGCCCAAAATATCTTGCAAGAGTCCCGTCGATTATCAGGTCTTTCATTAGTGAGAGCAACTGGCCTTGGTGATTATATAAGAGATTTTATGGCCTATGCTCTTACCCGTAAGCTTATTTCTACAGATGAAAATGTACTATATGATCAACTCGTATCTCTTGATGCATATCGTCATTGGTTTGACTCTGCTGACTCTGAAACTCGGCCTGATCTTTTATGGGTCGTTGTGCGAGTGGAAGATGATCAGCGAATTCATCTTAATCTGAAACTCATTGAGTGTAAATTAGCAAAGATGTCAGATGTTCATTTAGATAAAGCGAAATTGCAGCTTAAAAATGGATTGCAGCATTTAATTACAGTATTTATGCCGCGCCGTGATGATAATAGTATTGAAGATGACAGGCCTGACCAACGATATTGGTGGTTACAGCTTCATCGCTTAATTGCAAGTAAAGCAAAAATCATCGGTCATAATCGAAAGAGAGTTTTAACTGCATTGGAGCGCATGGCAGAAGGTGATTATAGTATTGAATGGCAGGCATCTGCAATTACATATTGGACTGACCAAAAGAATAATTCACTTTCATTTAGTGGGATTTGGCCATTTACTTTTGAAGGTCAAGAATTAGACATTGGTGTAGTGTGTGCAGGAAGCGATTTTGTACGGGATCTATGCACCTCAAAAATTTCCGAAATGTTACCTTGGAGAGAAAAGATAATCCGATTCGATTCTGTTATTCAAAAAACAATCTCAAAAAAAGATGAAAAGAGCGTAGAAGGGGAAGCAAAAGAAAAAGATGATTCTAGTAAAACAAATGTAGAACCTTTTTCTGAGCCAAATAAAGCTGCAATATCAACCAAAAAAGAAGCAGCATTTAAAGAACAGAGCTCTGTAATTAATATTGAGTTACCCATTCCACAGAGAATACTACTGGGTAAAACTATAAGGGGTTCCAAAGAAGTCTATTGGGAATTTGGGCATGATGAGTTAAATAATCGCCATATGCTTATCTTCGGTACCTCAGGTATGGGGAAGAGCTATGCAATCCAATGTCTTCTTTGGGAACTTGGTCGAATGGGAAAAAATTCTTTAATAGCAGATTATACAAATGGCTTCTTTGATAATCAGTTAGAACCAGAGATAAAGAGCCTAATTCGACCCGTTCAACATATTATTCGGAAAGAACCAATTAATATCAATCCTTTTAGACAACAAATGGAAAATATCGCAGGAGAATTTACACCTGAAAGTTTTGTAAGTACCGCACAGCGGGTAAGTGGTGTTTTTTCAGAAGTATATAATTTTGGTGATCAACAGAAATCTGCTTTATATCAAGCCATAAAATCATGGTTAGAGTTTAATGTTGATAAATGTATGGGATTATTGAATCTCATACCACGTCTTAAAGAAATTCAAGAGCAAAAAGACGTAATTGGATCATCTGCAGGGAGTGTAATTAGCAAGATTCAACCTTTTGTTGATCAAAACCCTTTTGGGATTGAAGATCCAGAGAGTTGGGATACGATTTTTAATGACCTTGAACATCATTGTCATATCATTCAATTGACAGGGTTTGCAAAAGACGCTGCTCGTTTAATTATGGAATTTTTACTTATAGATATTTACTGGTACTATCGTGGGAAAGGAACCAAAGATACTCCACATGTCTTGGTATTAGACGAAGTACAAAATTTAGATCAACGGGAAGAAAGCCCTTTAGCTCAATTATTACGCGAGGGTCGTAAATTTGGATTTTCATTAATTCTTGCAACTCAGATTATGAGTAATTTAAAAAAAGATGAGAGAGATAGATTATTTAATGCAGCACATAAATTATTTTTTAAGCCAGTGGATACTGAGATTAAGAAATATGCAGAGATAGCTTCAATTTTCACGGATGAAAAAATCGATGTTTGGATTAAAAGATTAGCGTTATTAAAACAAGGTGAGTGTTATTCGCTTGGTCCTAGTCTGAATGAGACAACCGGTAGTCTGGAATTTAAAGCCTTCCCGGTTTTAATCACCTCCTTAAAGGATAGGTCAAACTTTGCAAAAAGATAATTCAGTGCATTATCGTTTACCGCGAAATTTTCATAAGACTTTTATTCCTGAACGTCAATACATTAATGCTATGTTGCGCTTTGCTGCATCGGGAGGCATAGGTAATTATCAAGACATTGCTTCTAAAACAGGTATTCCTATGGGTAGTTCAAGCGGCAAGGTGCCTTCAATTCTAGATTATTGTAGTGGAATGGGCTTAGTAAAGCTAAACAATAAATACAAGAAAGGGATAAAAAAACCTGAATTAACATCATTCGGGCGTACAGTTTTATTGAACGATCCCTTTTTAAAGGAGAGAATTACTCAGTGGATTGCTCATCTTAATCTCTGCAGTCCTATCTTTGGTGCAGACGTTTGGTATCATACTTTTTTTAATGGGTTTCATTCATTAGGTATGTCTTTTCAACGGGAAAGTTTAATAAAATATTTGGCCCTTATATATCAAATTAATCGCCCTAGCCTAATTGGCCCTCTAATTCGCATGTATCAGGATGAAGCATCATTTTATAGATGTAACGCTCTATCAGATAAAACCGGTTTAATTCATCGAAAAATACCACCAATTGCTGATGAGTTTGGGTTTGCCTATGGTGCATGGGTAGCGCAACTTATGAGTGATCATTTCCCACATAGCAATCAGATTTCAGTAACAGAATTAGATGATAAGGCTGGCTGGCGTTTGATACCTGGGTGGAATATTATTGACGCTAATAAAGTGTTGGAATTAATTCAAAGAAAAGGAATTATCGAAGTCGACCGCACTATGAATCCATGGTTGCTACGGGCTACAAAAGTTACGGATGAATCATGGAAAAAAATATACGATGATTTAATTTAAGGAGTTAGTATGTCACAAATTTTAAAAGATATTGTATATTATCGAGGGGATCAATTATTTAATGGAGCTGTTGACCTTAGTTGGTTTTTAAATAATATGCAAAAAAACCATGAGGCTGCCGAAGCTTTTGTTTTTCATGGGCCACAATACCATGGTGTTACTCAAGCTGATATTGGTATTGGCCATGGTCATCAACTTCAAGATACAGTAACCTTTACGAATTCTGTAGTTAAACGATGTTACGGTGAAGAAGATCAACCCTTTACTCTTGCAATTGCAGGTTACGGCACTGGAAAATCACACTTAGCTTTAACACTTGCTAACCTGTTGAGTAAACCTGACTCTGATATATCTAAAAATATCTTGTCAAATATTGAAGCAGTAGATTTAAGTATCGGGAAAGAAATAAAATTAAAACTTTTAGACTATGACAAACCATGCCTTGTTGTAGCACTGAATGGTATGCAAAATTTTGATTTAGCTGCTGAAATATCAAAGCAAATTTATAAGCAAATTAGAGATAAAAATATCGATACAAAAGCACTTGATGATTTACGGCCTCGTTTTATTTATGCAGTGAAAATATTAAGTTACTTAAATGATGCCTCGAAAAAAGAATTATTAAATTCTTTTGAAATTTCTAATCTTGAAGATGTGCTTAAAGCTCTTGAGGAACATGATGAACATGTTTATTCTCAAGTTCATGAATTTTTAATGATTCATGGTATTCCGATACAAGCCATTGGAGGTGAGTCTGTTAAAGACCTAATTACTACAGTCTCTCATGAGTACTGTGGAAAAGATAAACCTTATCAATCTTTAGTCTTTCTTTTTGATGAATTTGGTAGGTATATAGAATTTGCAACAACCCGAAGCCAAATTGCAGGCAGTGGAGTACTTCAAGATTTATATGAGAGTGTCCAGGCTTATCCTAATACAACTTGCTTTATCGGTTTTATACAGTTTGAACTAAATGCCTATGTACAAAGGATCTCATCTGAGTATAAAAATGAAATCCTTCGCTATATTCCACGTTATCAATCAGCAAATAAGGTCTATCTATCTATTAATTTAGAGACTCTCATTGCGAATCTCATACATAAGCAAGATATAAATAAGATAGATTCATGGTTTAATAATGAGTCAGCACGTGAAAAATCAATAAAAATATCCGGAAACATAAATAAATGGTTTCCTCAATCGTGTAATCATAAATTATGGAATACTCCTGAACAATTTCATAATGTGATTCGGAAAGGTTGTTGGCCTTTATCACCATTCGCAACATGGTTTCTTTATCATCTTACAGCCTCTGGTAAACACCTTCAAGAACGGTCTGCTTTAGCTTTACTTGGAGAAATCTTTCAGCGTTTTTCAAATTGTGAAATAACTGACACTGATACATGGTCTCTATCACCGGTTGATCTTTGGACGGATGAATTACAACAAGAGCTAATTGGCGCAGAGGAGGGGGGACAGCAGGGTTCCATTACTCATGCCTATGCTTCTGTAATCTCTCGTTATAGTGAGCGGTTATTGGGAAATAATACAAAAATATTACGTGCTGTTGTTTTAGCTTCAAAGATGGGGATGCAAGTAGATGACCGGGATGAAGCAATAATAGCCTTAAGTGAATTATCAGGATTATCAACTATTGTAGGAAAACAAGTCATCAACCAGCTTCAAGATGAATACAACGTTCTAGGATGGGATGAGATTTTCAAAGCATTTGAAATATTGGGTGACACAGCTTCACGAACTCAATTTTTATCTTTTATAAAACAAAAAGTTTCTTTAATTTATAATGAAGAAGGAAAGTCAAAGCTTTTTATGCTTAAGGCAGCTGAATGGTGTGAATTATTAAAAGATCTTGATTGTGATTTCGCAGAAGAGAATAAGATTACAACAAAAGAGTGGTATTACAAAGGTGTAACATCAAATCTAGAAACATTAGAAACTATTCTTAGATTATCTGCTGATCGTTGGGCAGCAGCTATCTCTATAGAGGAACCACGTGGCTCAATTATTTATTGTTATATTGACCGAAACCATGATCTTATAACTGTAACCAGCGAGATTAGAAAGCAACTTAGAGATTTAGCTGAAAAACATCAAGTTTCAGCATTACCAGTAATAGTGATATTGCTCTATGATGAAGAAGGAAAATTAGGACAATTATTAGCAGAATTTTCTGTTTTAGAGGAACACATAAGTCAAGAGGATAGTGTACATTTTGGTAATCTGGTTGATGCACATAAAGAAAAAACTTACAAACTGATACAGAATCAAATAGAAGATATGATAAAAAAAAGGCATTATATAACTTCTCATAAACAAGAATTGGAATCTATTCTTTTAAAGCGTTTAGGGACGGACCTATTTAATCATATCTATTCGAGTGTATTACAATTTCCTTTTGATGGATTTAGTACATCAAGAGGAAATGCAGCGAATACCTGTTTCCAGTTAACAAATGAATTATTTCAAGGAATTCTTGATTACCACAAGATTCTCGCAAAACCACCCCAAGATAGGAATCGATCACTCACAGTTCTAAACAACCATTGGGGAGTTTTTACAACGGAAGGATCGATTTCGAGACGACCAACAGATCCTATTGTTCGAGCTATATCAGAAAAATGGGATGAGCAATTACAATCTGATAATAATCATTTTTATATTGGAGAGGCAATAAAAGAGATTTGCCATCCCCCATACGGTGCAAATATTGCTTCCGCTGGTCTTTTACTAGGGGTCTTTATTGCTCCACGGTTTAATGGTTTAGCAATACAATTAAATGAGCAACAATTTGCAATTTCTCAAATGCTTCAGGATGGCATTTTTAAAGGAAAATTTCTCGATATTAATTCATTGCAGAACGCAGAATTAGTAACACTTGATGATCAGGCTTCTTCTGAATGGGAGAGCCTTTTGGATGAATGGGAAAATGAAAAAAGTTATTACGGAAAAATTAAATGTACAGAAAGAGCAGAAAACCTTAAAAGACGAATCCCAATTTCACCATCAAATGTATATCGCTATGACCATCTTAAAATGCAAAGCATTGAAGCTGAACAGGCAATTGAAAAAACGGAAGAAAATATAAATAATGCATTAATGCGACTCGAGCGGGGCAAGGAGAAGGATAATGTTAGTGAATTAAGTCGAGGTGCATCAGATTTGTTAAAACTCAAAGAGCAGATGATATCCAAAGTTCCAGCGTGGGCAGACCATCAAATAGATGAGCTTACGCCTTATATAGAAAAATCAAAACAAGAAATAATTCAAATTTTTTCCCATTGGCTTTCACAGCAAATACCAAGAGGGGATCAACCTGATCAAATAGGTGCTTTTAAACACTGGTTACTGAACGTTATAGGAGGTAACTTGCAAAAGCTTGGACTAATAGAGCAGTATGAGGAACTTGTGGAAAGGACAAGCGAGTTGGTGAGAAGAGCGGAAATTACAGCTCAAGCAAAGCAGTTAGTTCGTGAAATAGAGTCTTATTTAACACAAAACAGAGAAGATGCTTTTCGGATTGTCCGGGTAGCCAAAATAAGAAGTTTACTTAAAATTAGCAATGACTATAAATCCCAAATAGAGGAGCTATCTTTACAAATTCAACTGGATATTTTAAATGAAATTCTTACTAAACTTTTTGAATTTATTAATAATTTAAAAAAGGTAGAAAAAGAGATTAGGGATCGTGCTTCTGCTTTATGGGATACTCAAATTCATTCTGAAAAGGAACTTGAGAATCTTCATCTAGAGATTTCTACTTTAATTACAATATTCGAAGGGTGTGAAATGGATCTTGAAGATTTGTATGCAATGAAAAAAGCCTTACAGATGTTTCAACGATTTTGTTCGCAACTAAAAGATGAACAATTGACTTGGAATCAATTTCATAAACTTTCAGAGAAGCTTGTTAAAGAGATTAAGGTAAATTTTGAGGAAGAAGAATTGCCATGGTCTATTGATGAAATATTGCCATGTTTTATAAATAATATTACGCAACAAAGAAATGAAATGAGTTCAACATGGATAAATGATATTCAATCAGAGTATTCTTTAATTTCTACTATGATAACTACCGACGCAAATCGTTTATATACAAAAGCAAATAACCCTCCGCCTTATATTACTGAGCACGATATGAAAGATCTTAAAAAGATGATTAGCCAGATAGAAGAACATCTCAATAAACTAGCCGTTGAATGGCTAATTGAAAAATTTCAAGAATTACCTATTTCTTCAAAAGAAGAGTTTTTAAAAATAGCAAACAAATTATTATAGTAGGGTATTCTGAAAAAATATAACTCAAAATTGAGAATAGACAACATTATAGACATATAAAAAGTAGTTTTTTAGAAATGGATTTTATATGCATTATCGAGTAATTATGGGGGTATAGGGAAGTCAGGTCTTGTAATATAACAGAGGAGATGATATGAAAAATTGGATTTCAAAACCTACAGGCAATATGACTCTGTCAGTGTTGTCACAACAGGGGCTACAGATTTTAAAAATCGATATGCTTTCTCAAAATACCATGGCAGCAGGAACCGGTGGTAATATTTTATGTAGGTCTCTTAATGATTTATTCGTAATCGCGGAGTTTTCTAATTGTCTATATTCATTTATTGTTGATGATTTACCGTATCCCGATGTAGGACTAAGCCCTTTGCCTTGGGTAATTAGTTATGATATGAACAAGCGCAAGATCGTAGTAAAGTGTTTTGGAAACAAACTTATTGCACACAGAATATTTCCAAAGTCAGTTAAAGAAGAAACTATCATTGAGATAGTAAATATAATAGAAAAAGGAATAAAATATTTGTCAATAAGTAAAATTAATGATGAGAATTATGAGCATAAATTATAATGAATACATAAATAAAATAATAGAAGTTGGCAAAAAGGAATTGTGTACTTCGCAGGACCTTGATTATTTTCTGGCGAACTTACCCGATGTAGGCAATAGAGAACTACGTAATACTTTACAAAGAGACTATAAAATTGATACTAGTCACATAACAAGAAGAGAATTTCTCGCCTTTGATCATAAAATCAAAAAACAATCACTGTCAGATACTCAGAAAAAAATTATATCTTTTCTTACAAATTTGATTAAGGGTTGCCATTTAATTGAACTCAGATACGGTGGTTTCGGAAGCGCCACTAATATATGTAATTTATTCGCTTCTTTATTTGGTGCGGATGTAAATAAAGCTATAGATTTATATAATTGGATAGCCTTTAACGGGGGTAACTATTATATCTCACCAAATATAGCTCATGAAGAAGCTAGAAAAGTGGAGCAGTGTGTGGAAAAAAGTAGAATCGAAAAATTATTAAATGATCAAAAAATTTGTTCTGAAGCAATCGCCAGAAGAAAAAATAAGCTATATTTACATGCTAAAAAATCCAATGGAACACGAATACTTCATAAAGAATGCAAAGAAATGTTTCAAAAAATGGATGATAAGCAGCTGGTAAAAACTTTTAACAAGGAGGCGGGCAAGCCAGGATGGTTAAGCTCGAAAAGATACTTTTTTTCAGCTATGCATAAGGAGTTTGAAATTCGGAAATATGACTATTCGGTTATTGGAAATAAAAAAGGTTTGTTTTATGCAAAAAAGATCAAACTTGTTGGCAATAAAATTGTAGAAAATGCAAGAAAAAATAAGGTCTCTTAGCTAAGGGCATTCACCCCTCTAATTCCCATCAGAATGACAAGGGGACGTCAAATAATAGAGATAGATATCTATTATCGTGAGGCAAAGACAGATAAAAAGAATGTTGTTTCGGAGAGCATGAATTCCGACAACGGTTGTATTAGTTCAATCATTCAGTAATTTTTAGCGGAAAACTTCTAGGGCATGAGGTATTTTCTTTAATCGGATGGTTGAGAATTTAGGTATTATTATAGATAGGCATTCTAAGGATGATAGAAAAAATAGGATTTGCCCATTTTTTCTCCTTCTCTTATTGTTTTTCTCCAATTACCTATTACAGTTTACACTATAAAAAACCTATCTAATAATTAAAATATTTTTAGTGGAGGAGAGGTTTGGTTAAATCAAGCAAACCCTTGTAAAACTTGACAATTTGCCTTAATTATGCTATCATAACAACAGTGTTTTTGAAAAAAGAATATTGAGCTCTTATCGTGAGTTGGTGGAGGGACGGACCCAGTGAAGCCCGGCAACCTGTAATGTCATTCAAGTGGTATTATGTTGGTGCTAATTTCCGCGGAAGGTGAAGGTGATTTAAATTCCGAGAGATAAGTAAAAAGAATTACCTCTTCGGTTTTGAAGAGGTTTTTTTATTTCTGGATTAAAAAATAAAAAATATTATGCTATGGAGGGATGCTATGAAATGTAAAAAAGTTATTATTTTTACAATCATTGTTTTAATTATTTTATCATTATTTGTACCGACTGTTTATGCTAATGATTATAGCGGGTCTTTTCTTAAGGGATTTTCAGATGGGTTTAATAAAAGCTTACAGATAGGTAAGCAGATAAAGCAAAAGAAAGAAGCAAAATGGAAGACAGAACAGTTAGAAGAGTTGGAGAAAGTATTTGTGCAATGGAATATTTTTGCCGACACTATTCAGAACCTTGTTGAATCTGGACAGATGACCCCTGAATTGGGGAAAAAATTCTTGGTTTTAAATTCTCTATTACCAATGGATTTACAAGAGCACGGACAAAATTTTTATAATGGAATAATGTCTGTTGACAAGAGTAAAGTTGCAGAGGAAAAACAATATTTTGAAAATGTAATAGACACAATAAGTTTAACCAGTGGACAGATTAATTCAGAGACATTTGGTAAACTTTCTAATTTACTTTCAAATAATAAAAAAGCAGTAATAAATAATATTATACAAAGTGGTTTTTCGCATACAACTCCGCAGAGCGAATTAAAATACAATTCTTTTGAAAACAAATGGGAATTTGCATCTTCCAAAGATCAAACAAAATATAATCCATTTGAAAATAAATGGTCTTATGAAAGTAATGAGAGTAGTTTTAAATACAATGCCTTTGAAAACAAATGGGAATATGCAAAACCAGGTAGTACCCTTAAGTATAATCCTTTTTCAAATTCCTGGAGTTATGAATAATTAAAAATTGGGAATAAATAGGGGAGATATGCTATGCAATGTATAAAAGAAACACTCCCTGTATAGCTTGTACCTTAAAAGAGATAGCAGAATATCATGGTCTGTATTATGTCATTGTGAGTAGAGCAGTAAAAAATTGAAGGGGAAGATGAAAAGTGTTATTAAAAGAAATGACCCATAACCTAATTTATTGCCTCAATGCGACCAGGTTTTTAAGATAGAAATAGAGAAAATAAATAATAAAGTATATTGGAAGTAAAGTGAGGAGGTTATTACCTTGTCCGATAAAAATAGAAAATCTTTAACCCCTGCGGAAGAGCTGCGCCTGCAAAAACTTGAAACTAAAAAATACTGGTTAGAAAAAGTTAAAGCCCAAGAAAAGGCCAAGTTAGAGACAAAAAAAGAAGTTAAGTCTTTGCCCGCATCCGATAAAAATAGAAAATCTTTATTAAAGCAGTGGACTTTAACCCCTTCAGAAGAGTTGCGATTGCAAAAACTTGAAACTAAAAAACACTGGTTAGATAAAATTAAAAACCAAGAAAAAGCCGAACCAGAGACAAAAAAGGAAGAGAAACTATTGCCCGTAGAATGGAAAATGCTTAACGAAATAACTCTATATCCGTGGCAAAAAGAGGCTGTTGATGCTTGGTTAAAAGATAAGAGAGGCACAATCGAGGTTGTTACAGGAGCTGGGAAAACCATTCTTGCTTTAGCCATAATAGAAAAATTACAAAGAGAAATAAGAGATTTATGTGTTGCAATTGTAGTTCCTACCATCGTTCTATTAAATCAATGGCATGAAGAACTTTTAGAAAAAAGCAATTTACCGGAAGAAGCCATTGGTTTCTTAGGTGCGGGATCTGAAGATAGTTTTAAGGAAAAGCAAAAAAGAATTTTAATATGTGTTCTTAATTCTGCCTCAAAAAAATTACCTGATATTGTTGATGAAGAAATAGGAAATAAATTGCTATTAGTAGTTGACGAGTGTCATCGAGCCGGAGCTTCAGAATGGCGTCAGGTTTTTAACGTAAATCGGTCTTATGTACTCGGGCTATCAGCAACACCTGAAAGAGATGATCTTGAAGAAGATAATAGTGAGGAAGAAGGAGAGAACAATATAGTAACAAATGGAAATTATAGTGATAGTTTTTTGGGAAAAGAGATTGGACCTATAGTTTATGAGATGTCTTTGAAACAAGCCTTTGATATGGGTATTCTGCCCGGATTTGAAATAAGGCATTATGGGCTATCGCTATCAGCTAAGGAAAGAGAAAAGTATGATCAAATTTCACAAATCATCCAGGATCTTAATTCTAAATTGAAAGAAATTGGAAAAGGTAAAAACATAGATACTGATAGGAACCTGTGGAGTTGGTGTCAAAATTTATCCAAAGAAGAAAGTCGTATGGGAGAACTAGCACACTCTTTTATATGGAAAACCAGAGAAAGAAAATCCCTTTTATATAATGCCAAGGCACGTAGAGAAGCAGTAATAAGCATTTTGAAGGATGAATTAAAAAATAATCCCAATGCTCGTGCAATTTTGTTTCATGAAAAAATAAATGAAGTTATGAATTTGTTTAGTCAACTTTTAAAAAAGAACATATCAGTTGTTGCCGAGAACAGTCAACTTCCTGTTGATATCAGAAATACTAGTATAGAACTTTTCCGCCATGGTATTGCCAAAGTCATTGTATCTGCAAGATCTCTGATCGAAGGCTTTAATGTGCCTGGTGCCGATATTGGAATTATTGTTGCCTCAAGCACTTCAGTGCGTCAGCGCATACAAACATTGGGCAGGGTATTACGAAAGACGAAAATTGACGGAAAAGAAAAGAAAGCTATTGTTTATGTATTATACATGGCTGGGACGACTGATGAGTATATTTATGAAAAAACAGATTGGAATAAAATTATTGGAGCTAAACGCAATCGATATTTTTCATGGGATTTAAAAAATGGAGCCAAAGAGGTAGATGGTCCTCCCCGCAATCCCCGGAAATATGAAGATGGTATCGATGAGACCCTTTTAGAGGAAGGGGGTATTTATCCGGGAGAATATGAAGGTGATGAATACAGCTGTGATTACAGAGGTAATGTATTTAATGTTAATGCAACAAATAAACCTGCCGTAAACCCACAAGGTATTCCTGAGAAAATATATAAGATTAATAAACAATATGGCCGATTTAAGGTAACACCTCAGAAAAAATATATTTTGCTACTAAAAAAAGTTTCTGGTAAATGGCAAACCGACTATGTGACTACTTTGAAGAAAGATTTTATTTTCCAAAAAGAAGTTATTGATATACAGTTTGATCCTTTGACATCTCAGCCAGGTGATGAGTTTCCGCGTTCGTTGGTCGACGGGTCTGAGGAAACAATTTATTTTAAGCAAAGGGGCGGAGGATCTGTTATTGCCAAAAAACACCCCCGCGGAGAATTGTATGCACGGAGTGACGACAGGGCTGAAGACAAGACTAAAGGAGAGAATGCTTCAAAAATAATCGAGGCTGTTAATCGAATGCAGGGCGAAGGTTTTCGCATAAACAAGCTTTTAATTACCAAAGATGAGGGTCACGTAATATATTTAAAAGAAGGCAAATATCACTATGTTATTACAATAAAAGAGGGATTAGAATTTTCAATAGAATGAGGTGATGAAATTGACGAATATTAAACCGTTTACTTTCAAGGCTAGTACAATAAAACTGTGGCGGGGTAGATATAGCAGACCCTGGGGTGAAACTTCTACTTTTAAGATAAAATACACCATGGAGCATGGTTTTTGGCCGGTAGTGGAATGGGATAGAAGTGATGAAAGATCAATTTGCCCGGCTTGTTACTGCAACAGCATAGAAGAATTAGTTAAGGCGGTAAACAACCCTAAAATAAGTATTTCAGGAAGGGAGGGAGGAGCTTTTGTAATCAACGAATTTGGGCAGGTTATTGTACCGACGATTTTGGGCGATGGAGAGAGGTGGTTAGTGGGGGAAGTAGAAGGTGTGTTGCTTTTTGAAGATCCCTACGGTGGGGAAATTATCGATCTATCAGATGATGCAAGGTTACAAACCAATGATCCCTGGGAAAAACCCTATATAGGAGTAAAGTACAACTTACGTGGAGATAGCAATATTTGTTATTACGACAACAAACTAGGTAGCACTGAATATCCACCGGAGAAGGATAGGGAACTTATCAGAAAGCTGCGTAAGGTCCGGAGGAATGGGCCGGCTGCATTTATAGTGAACCAACATGGTCTTGTTTTGACAAAAATACCTGAAGGCGAATATCGAGAAGATGAGGATAAATGGGTGCCTGTTTACGTTGGGAGAATTAATTACAATTTATGGTTTAAAAAGGAGGAATAATTTATGGATAATGAAAAATATGTTCGATTTCTGGGGAACTGTCCGAGTAATGTAAATAGAGATGCAAAGTATAGTGTGAAAATAGGGCGGGGTGAGGGTGTAGTCGGATTATTTTATCGGTCTATTGAAGGAGAACTTTGGTACCCCTCGAATGGCGATCATCCGGATTTGGTTGAAATGGTTAATAAGGTAAAAACTAGTTTTAGCGGCAGTCCCGGCGGTGCATTCTATGTTAATGAATATCGACAAGTGTTAGTACCTGTTAGTGGCGAAGAAAAGGATTACTACCTAGCCGGTGAATATGACCAGCCATTAGAATTTGAATTTGAAGGTAAAATATTATCTGGTAATGCCAAAGACCTGGATGGTAAACCGATACACCCTGGTGATGTATGGGTTGGTCCACACCCAGGTATACCTTATGTACTTAAAGCTGGTGGTAAAGATATTCGTTACAAGTATTGGGTTCGCCCTAACGTTGAAAAAGAAGTTCGTTTGTCTGAGTACGTCGGTAAAGAAGAAGCGGAAAAAGTTGCTTTAGAAATAGCCCGGTTAAAAGGTGCTGCTGGCGGGAGATTTTTCGTTAATGAATTTTGTCAGATGTTTACACCGATCACCGGTGATAGAGGCTTAAACTATATATATCTTGGTAAAATTACCGATTTAAAGTATTGGTTTCCTAAGCCTCATATTAAATAGTAGGGGTCATAAATAAGGGATAGGACTTTACATTTGGAAAGAATAAAGGGTTTCACAAGTCCACAAAATATAAAAGAGAATGTCTTCATGTTCAAATCGATTATTAAATAAGAACACATCCTATTTTCTTAAATAGGGGAGGCGTACCAAGTCAATAGTCCGGTAACTTTTGGGTTGTCCCGGAAGAAAAGAGAAGAGAGATAATAAAAGAGTGGATTAATTCCGGAAGGATTGAAGATATATAACAATTAAAAAATACTACCGGGAATTAGGAAAATTTTATTAAAAATTAAGGAGGATTTCGAATTGTGAAAAGGGAATATTTTTTTGTAGTTTTATTCTTGGTCTTAGCTATATTTTTATCAGGTTGTAGTGGCGGGGGAACTACTCCTCCCATCACTACCAATCAATCACCCACAGCAAGTTTCACTGCTAATCCTACCTCAGGTGTAGCACCATTAGCAGTGTCCTTTAACGCATCAAGCTCATCAGATTCAGATGGGACTATTGTAAACTATGTCTGGGATTTTAAAGATGGGAGCACAGGCAGCGGACAAACCATAAATCATACTTTTAGTTCTATCGGAAGTTACAGCGTTAAACTCACCGTAACCGACGATAAAGGAGCTACAGGTTCAACCACAAAAACTATTACCGTAACAGAGACTCTTAATCAATCACCTACAGCAAGTTTTACTGCTACTCCCACTTCGGGTGTAGCACCATTAGCAGTATCCTTTAATGCATCAAGCTCATCTGATTCAGATGGAAGTATTACAAGTTATGCCTGGGATTTTAAAGACGGAAGCACAGGCAGCGGACAAACCATAAATCATACCTTTAGTTCTATCGGAAGTTACAGCGTTAAACTCACCGTAACCGACGATAAAGGAGCTACAGGTTCAACCACAAAAACTATTACCGTAACGGAGACGAACTTTAATAATTTAAATTATCTTGAAGGGGCTATACTTATCGCTAATGACAATCAATTTCTCGGCAAAATAAGTAAAAATCAATTTGATTCAGATTCAATTAATAATAAATATGGAACATACGGTAGTGAATATAGTTCTTATTCAATTTTTAATAAATATGGAACATACGGTAGTGAATATTCAAGCCTTTCGCCATTTAATAAATATACTTCAACTCCTCCTAAAATTTATAAAGAAAATATATTCATTGCCTATTTAACTGTAAATACTTTTATGTTTCCAAGAGTTGATACAAATCTGTTGGTAGCATGGCTTAAGGAATAAAAATAAATAAATTAATAGGTTGGTAAAAACAGGAATACATTGGGGTCTATCAACAAACAAGGGGACGGTTCTCTGTTTGACAAAAGAAGAAAAGAAAGAGGCAGGTCTTGAAATATAACAAATGCCATATTGTCTTTACCGCATGACCAGACCACTACGGATAGAATTTTAAGGAGCAATTTATTACATCACTTCCAGAAGAAATACCACACAAACGATCTTTCTTGATATTAAAAAAATTGAGGGGAAAGAGGAAAAGTGATATTGCAAGACTTGCCCCGTATATATTTTTCGGCAAGACGCATTGAAACATTCAGAACTAATCGCAATAGCTAAAGAATATGCCAAAACTTCAGTGCAGATGAGAAGAGTATTGCTTAATGCCTGCAATTTGAAGGTGGCGAGTCTCCTTGACAACTTAGGTAATAATAACAGATACCTGTTTATTTGAAAGAAAGAGTTAAAAGATAAATAGGGAAAGACATTTATTTGTCGTCTTATAGAAAGATTTGAAAGGCAGCCTTAAGAGAATTTTTATGCTAAGGCCGGAAGGAAGACCCAAGAAGAAAGTTGATAAATAAATGTCTCTATTATTTTTCAAAAAAGATGGACTTTTGACAACCGATATAGTATATAAATAATAGTTTGTTTTATAGATAATTAATCAAAAGCTGAAAAAGGCAAACTATCCGAAAGGGTAGGGCGCAAAGTTATGGATCTAAAATATTATCATTGTGAGTTTGCTGAAAGAAAATGAAGCAATCTCATCAAATATCATGATCGCCAGACCACCGGCTTTTTTTGTGTAATATTTTAAAAAATAATCATTTTTGAGTAAAAAACATAAAAAAATCAAACTTTTTTCAGTTATTTGAAATTATTTTCACAATTCTTGCCATACAGTAGTCGTAGACGTGTGATATAAATATAGAAAATATCTAATTTTAACTAAAAAAATACACTCGTGAATTCTGAACCTAAAAAATTTACAATGGGAAGGGGTGATGTAATGAAAAAAAATATAACTTATTTACTATTAGTTACAATTATTATAAGTATTTTTGGGAAACAATTGGGGACACATCCCATTTTCTTAAATAGAGAAGGCGCACCAAGGCAATAGTCCGGTAACTTTTGGGTTGTCCTGGAAGAAAAGAGAAGAGAGATAATAAAAGAGTGGATAAAGTCCGGAGGGATTGAGGATTTAAATAATAATTTAAGCAGCAATAAAAATGTTTTCTTTTATCCGGAAGGAGAGGAATAAAAAATTATTGAGGAAAGGTTAAAAAATATCATTGAGTAGCGAGTAAGAAAAAAGTAGAAGGTATTCATTCCCAGCCTCTGCAAAGAAATTGTTATTTTGAGTATAGAGTACACATTTCAGAGTATTGCCGGAATTATTATCATTGTAATAGTTATATACAATATTTTTCTGATTTGAATTATTAAGTAAAGGGGTTAAAATATGGCGGGATATCCAATGATGACTCCTGTAGTATTTTTTGTATTTATAGCAATTATAATTGGTGGGGTAATTACTTGGGATAATTTAAATAGCAAGATATGGGAATTACAGGAAGAAAATAAGGATTTGAAAAGTAGAATAGATTATTTAGAGGAGAAAACAGGCCATTCTTTAATAGTTTTTAAGCAAAAGGAATGGTTGGCTAAGCAAATAAGGCTAACAATAAAGAAAAAATTTATGGAAAAAGCGAAAAAAATATTTCCTGATGAAGAATATAGTGACCTATGGGATAGCTTAGCAGATTTTACAGGAAAAGGCGATAGCCTTAAAGAAAACCATTCTATATCTATATACGATAAGGAGTTTGATGACTTATTTGATGACTCGGAGGGCTTAGAAAAGAAATTTAGAGAAAGATATCCCGATAAGGAGTTTGGTGACTTATTTGATAGCTTAAGGTAAATGTAAATGAAAAGATGAGAAAGAGGTCTATAATTAAAAAAACATTCTGTAACTATAGAATAATCTGAAAGATGAGGATAGTCAAATAACTTTCTTTATGCCAGAATAAACTATATGGCCAGAGGAACATTTGTGGCTTCCGGGGTCTGTCAAAAGATTTAATCTTTGTGACTCGACCTGAACTGCCGGATGTTCCTCTGACCTCTACTCGTAGTCTAATGGGAAGATGCCTGTAAAAAGTGGCTATTATAGACGGGATAACAGATAGAGGCAAGGCCATAAACCCTTAAGGAGGTAAGAAAGATGAAAAGACTATCCGGAGGGATCGATGTGGGAAGTGGATCCCATCACATTACTATCTTAGATGATGAAGACAATGTTCTTTACAACCAGAAGGTATCTCATAAACTTAGTGAATTTGCTGAAAGTATAAAGCTATTTAAGCAGATAGAAAAACAAGAAGGAGGAAAGATCTCCTTCGCCTTAGAGGGAAAGAACGGCTATAGTGCTCCCTTTGACCAGATACTACTTAATCAAGGATTTACCCTTTACAATGTCGATAATTTCAAATTAAAAAGATTCAGAGAGGCCTTTGCCGGAGAATGGAGAGATGATCAAAGAGATGCTCTCATGCTTTCCAAGATGTTGAAATTAAAAGAGCATATAAATAGCCCAAGAGAGAAGGTATTTATTAAAATAGAGAAACCCTCTCCTGTCACTGAAAGCCTGAAACTCCTCTCTCGCCACCAGCAGACTCTGATTGATGAGAGGGTGAGGTTTACTAACCGGTTAGGGAAAAAATTACTGGAAGTATGTCCTGAAATATTAAAATTGGCTAAACTAAAGAATAAAAAGCTTATCGCTATTTTAGTCAAATATCCTGATTTTTCTAAGTATAAAAGAATCACTCCCAAATCACTACTGAAGATAAAGGGAATAGGTAAAAAAGGAGCTTTCTTCTTGCTTAAAAGATTAAATAATATAGCTTATATGCCAGGCTTAACCGATATATACCAAATGATCATCTCGTCTTTTGCTAAACGTATCTCAGAGTTACAAAAAGAGATTAAGGATATAGATAGAAAATTAGATGAAATAGGAGAAAAGGATAAAGCAGTTATACATCTAAAGACTATTCCCGGAGTTGCTACCAAACTAGCCAGCAGGTTTATCGGGGAGATCGGAAACATCCATCGTTTCCCTTCTGAAAAACAATTGGCCGTTTACTGTGGTATTGCCTGCGTAAATAATGACTCGGGAAAGGTGACTAAAGCCAAAGCGGTGTATAAGGCCAATAAAATATGAGGTTTATAGGGTCAGGTCTTGAAATATAACAAAGGATATGTTCTATTGAAAACATGACCAGACCATTACGGATAGAATTTAAAGGAGCAGTTTATCATATCACTTCCAGAGGAAATGCCAGGCAGGAGATCTTTCTTGATATACACCCAACGATTCAATAAAAAGCATCAAAGAGTTGGGTATGATTTTAAAGGTAGATATCAAGTAATTCTTGTGGATAAAGGAGATGCTGAGAAAGCAGCATTTTTTAAAAAAATTGGGGTGAGATATGAAAAGTGATATTGCAAGAACTGATTCCTTAAATATTCTTTAGCAGAAAACCCATAGAATCTGAGAAATTGCTTGACCTGATGGTTAAAACTTTAGGTATTAATATAGATAGACATCCTAATTAAAGGAAAATATTGTAAAGGGGAAAATTAAACCCTAGAAAAAATAAAATGTATTCCTATTTAAATTAATGAATGAGGTGAAATACTATGGCATCAAAATATTTATCATCGCTTTCCAAAGAAAAATATCAGAGATTAACCGAAAAACTATTAAGGATTCAGAATAATGTATGTTTTATCTGTGGGAAAAAAATAGACGTAGATATTCAAACCACAAATATTGATCACATTGTTCCGTTAGCGAATAAAGGTAAAGATGCAGAGGATAACTTTGCTGTGACCCATGAAAGTTGTAATAAATCGAAACAAGATGCAAATTTGAGGATTGCAAAAGTATTGCATGTTTTTAAAGAAATTCAAAAACAAGTCCAAGAGTCAGAAAATAAATCTGCCTCATTAAAACATGTGCTTCAGAATTACGATGGTTCGAAGTATCAATTCAGACATAAATTTAATGGAGAAAAAATTGACTATAGTTTTTCGGAAGTAGGAGATAATAATCTGTACCAAGCTAATATTTTTGTAGATAATCTTTCAAAAGAAAAATCATGTTTTATTAAAGTTCCTTTGCAATATATTTTTCATGATGAAATCATTAATCCAAGAGGGATTAACAGCAGTATTAGTAAACTTATAAAAGAGTTTGAAAAAGGAAATCCTCAGCTCCATTTAAGTCTAGCAAGGCTTGATGAAGGGAAAATAAAAATATTTGATGGACAACATAAAGCTGTAGCTCAGATTCTTTTGGGTATCAAAGAATTGGTTGTCAGAATTTTTATCGCACCAAATGTTGATAGGCTGACCGAAACGAATACAAACGCTGGAAGCGTTTTAAGACAAATAGCTTTCGATAAATCAATTATGCGTCAATTAAATAATACTCTGTATTTTGAACGCGTTAAAAATTATCAGGAAGATCATAATTTAAGCCAAGATGACTTTTCTTTTTCTGAGCAGCAGCTTGTTGACTATTTTAAGGGAGAAAATGTGAACATAAAAAAATATATCATTGATAGTATTAAACATTCAATTACAAATGAAAGGGAAAACAAACTAAAGGATTTTATTGATTTTGAAGGGAAGGCAAAAGAACTTCCAATCTCATATAGTGCCTATGATAAAACATTTTTAGCTAGCCTTATTGATTCAAAACTAATATTAAAAACTCCAATATCCTATAAAACAGATGCAGGATTAAACCCTAGAGAACTGGAAATTGACCAAATAATCAGATTACTGAATATCGTAGCAGAGGAAATTTATATTAATAAGTTTCAACCCGAAACTGGAGTATATCAGATCGAAAATAAAATTGTGAATAATCAGGATACAGATATTACAGATGACCATCTGATTGCATATAGAATGAGCAGGGAAGAGATATTGTTTAACTGGCTTCGCTATTTAAAAGAAGTAATTAAAGCGTATTTTATCAATACTGGAAAAATTGTAGATGAGAGTAAAATGTTTCAACATCAGTTTGATGAACAGGTCTGGAGTAATATTCGTAATTTCGTCCATAACTTGAAAGAACTTCCTCTTTGGAAAAATAGAAGTATGGCGGCCACTATTTTTGCAGGGAAAAATAATTATGATTACTGGAAGACAATATTTGAAAGCGGAAAAAGTCCCGATGGTGCAGATGTACTAGCAAAATCAATAAACTTCATCGAAATGATAAATAATTTACAAGGAAAATGAAGAAACATCTAAGACAAGCGAGACAAGGGAACATTTCATCTGACATAATTGGTTAAATTTCCTAGGGAGAGTTGGGGTTGAATTTCAAGGCAGTATCTGATCCCATAAGATTCTCTAGCCAGAAATATTTAAATAAGGAGAATGAAGCAATGAAAAATATTAAATTACTATTCTTTATTATTTGTTTAATATTTTTTCTGAATTTAATTTTCTGTACTTTTTCTTTTGCTACACTTTATATTGTCAAAGATCAAGAAGGAAATAATATCTGCATAACTAATCAAGAAAAGGAAATCTCTAAATATAAATTGCTAGGTTATAAAATTTATATTTTGGGAGGATCTGGACAAGAAATATCTGAATCAACCGAAAATGAAATCACTCAAGACTCTCAAATAATACCCGAAACAGAAAACATTTCTGAATATAATATTATTTCATTGAATAAGGTTGATTTAATAGATTTTAGTTCTAGTTTTTCTCCAAAAGGAGATTTCGTTAATATTCAGGGAACGTTAAGAAATTATGGACAAGAAGTAATAAATAATGCAGAAATAAATGTCAAATGCAAAAACGAAAAAGGAAATATAATGCTTGTAAAGACCACTACTTGTCAACCTTTATCAATAGCACCAAGGAGTGAAGCATATTTTAATTTAAAATTAGATAACACTGAAAGAATAATTAGTTTTAGGATTTTCCTTTTTGACAAATATTTAACTACTAAATATCTAGAAATATTAGAAGCAAAAGCTAAGGTGGTCAATTGGTCTTCAAATTTAAGTAAAGCTGGAGATTATATATATTTGGAAAATAGAGGAAATATACTTATCGAGAAATATGGAGATTTTGTTTTTATTAACGGGACAATTGAAAATATTGGAAAAGGCTTCATGTCAAAAGCTCGTATTGATGTTCGAGGCGTTGATTCGCTTGGCAAGTTAGTTTCTACAAGCTCTTGTGATTTAAATCCTCCGGAGATAGGACAAAAACAAACATCTTCTTTTATGTGTGCTTTATCAAGAGGAATGCTTATTGATCGATTTATAATTGACATAAACTGGATTAATCCTCAAGGTAATAGGTCTAATCATAATGAAATTGAATTAAAAAAATAAATATATCAATATATATACTTCTCAGATTAGGCTAGTTAATATTATGGTAATAAATAGGGACAGGTTATTTGTTCCTCCCAGCTTGACCGTGCTAAAATATAGGGATAGTGAAGGCCTAAGAAGAAAGTTGATAAATAGGTGTCCCTATTATTCTATTATTCCCGGTAGTAATAGTGAAGGGGAAAACTGTTGCATTAGCAACTTGAATCTGCAATGTCCCTATTATTTCCTAGTGCGGTGTTTAAGAAAGACGTGTAACCATCCGTGGCGCGCGTAGAAAAGAACATTATTAAGGCGCCAATATTTGTTGTTTTTATATATTATAAAAAATAAAGGAGTCAATTATGGAAAAAGAAAAAATCAATGAGGTATTGTCAATCATGCTTGGGGTACTTAGTGTTGTCGCTATCGGTGGGAAATTAATTCAAAATGATTTTACCATTGATACGATATTTGATGCAGTAGTAAATTTCTCGCAGGTTGCGGTCCCAGTTCTTGCAATACTTTTTATATCAATTAGCATGCGAAAAATAAATGAAACATATCTTAAGGTTGGTAGAAGCGCACTTGAGAAATTGCAGAAAAAGCATTCAGATATACTAATAGGCCCAAAATACAATCGAGAAAACTATGACCCAGAAAAGGGAAAAGGCAAAGAATATTTATTCATTGCCGATACTAATTCAAACTCAAAACAAAGAGCAAAGTTTATTTCAATTCCGCCATTAGACGAAGGGGCGTTGTCGATATATGTACAAAAAGGGACTCTTGTTTATGGTCTTAAATACAAATCTAATGAAGCAACTGAAAGCGAGATAAAAGCAATTCAACTTGCAGTCAAAGAATCTGTTATTGATAAATTGGAAAAGGAATATACAGGATGTTATGAATTAGTTGAAGATACCCCGGATGCTGCAATAATTATTGACTTTGATGAGAAAAAAATGAAAGGGAAAATGTATCATGATGCGATTTATCAGTGTGCAGATCAAGCGATTGAAGTAATTAAAAAGTATAAAAAATAGAATTAAGCATGAAAATGTTTAACGCACCAATAGATAAACTTGAAGATTGGCAACAGTTTCTTGCAGACCCTGAAAAACATTGGCAAGATTAATTTTATGTAGAATCATTAATTAAAATAGAGACTCTTGTACTAGCTCAACAATTCGGTAACTTTTAGAGGGAGAGCGCCAAGAAGTTTTATATGTCTTACAGGGTGAAAGTCCCTGTTGGGTAAGGTCTAGCCAACCACCCATACCGAAACATGTCTGTAGAGAGATATAAAGAACTTGGGAGACCCTATAAGCTCCTTACAATAAGGTAAGTCTACCCGATGAAAAGAGAGGGTGACTGATGGCTTATAGGGATTCGGATCAGCTCATAGTACTCTATGAAATAGAGGAAGGGGCTGACAGAATACCTAGCCTGCAAAGGATAACATTTGCCGGGCAAGTAGGACTGGATAACAGATGCAAACCTCCCTGCAGGGAATAGCAAAGATGGCAATACTAATGTGTCTTTTACGGAAGCGAGTATCTCTGAAGAGCCCAGTGTGGTAGTTTCGCACGCTGGGATCGGTGCGGGGGCAGTCAGGTAACTGGCTGTCCTACCGTGACAACTTATGGGATCTGAGGAGTTTTTTAACCGGATGGTTGAGGCTTTAGATATTATTATAGAAAGACGTTCCAAATGAAAACCTCATGGTGGCACCTTGCTCAAGAATGGTCAAAAGAATATAAAGTTTTGGTCTATGACAGAATGAGGTTAAGCTTTGATATTGTTAGATTCTGTATCTCTAAATAACGGAAGGTTTAAAAAGGAGCCATGATTATGATTATTGAAGAAATAAAAAAAGATATCAATTTTCTTAAAAAACATACCTTGCAACCTGCCTGGTGGAAAATCACAAAAATATTTGTGCTTTTGGGAAGTTTAATAATCATTTTTTATATTTTCGGAATATTAAAAACAATTATTTGGTTTTCAATTATTTTAATTCTTGGGGCAACGATTCATTTTATTTACAGGATCAAAACACATACTTATACAAAATCATGGATGGATTTTAAAGTAATAGAAAAAGAAGGAAAACTAACTTACGGTCGTATTGGCTTTCTTTATTATACTTTAGTAGTAATTATTTTTTTAATAGCAACCATGACTATATTATTAGTATAATGAATTTTAATAAATATTAATCTATCCGGATTCTATAAAAAAACTGAACTATCTTTTTAAAATGGCATAAAAATATCTATTGTATTATAGGTAAAAATTTAAGAGAGGACTTATTATGAGTAAAGTAGAAATCTATTATTTTTCAGGAACAGGCAATTCGTTACACGTGGCAAGAGAACTTCAAAGACGCATGCCAGAAACCAAGCTTATACCGATGATAAGCCTTTTGGATGAAGATGTGATAAAAACGAAGGGAGAAAAGATAGGTTTTGTGTTTCCTATTTATATCTCTTCAATCCCTGATCCTGTCAGGAAGTTTTTAAAGAAAATTAATTTAAAACCAACTCAATATATATTTGCTATAACAACAAATTGTGGTTATCCGGGAAAAGTTAATATACACCTTGAAAAACTATTGAAAAAAAGAGGTAAAAGTATCGATTTTTATTTTACACTAAAAATGATGGGGAATTCACCGAAGGGTGTCATGCCATCTTTTATGATTGCTCAAGACTGGGCTTCTCGAATAACAAATGAAGCCATTTTAGCTTTAGAATATAAAGTTCAAAATGAACTTGATAGCATATATAAAGTGATTATAAATAAAGAAAAAAATATAGGAAAAGATAATCCAAATCCACCTAGTTTTTTTATGAAATATATCGATCGATTACTACAACTTCCTGTTGAATGGACATCTGAATATACCAATCCTAAAATTAATTTTTTTGCTGATTCAAGCTGCACGGGGTGTAACCTTTGCGAAAAAGTTTGTTTATCTGAAAAAATAAAGATAGTCAACGGTAAACCATTATGGCAAAAAGACATTAAATGTTATCACTGCTACGCTTGTTTTAATTTTTGTCCTGAGCAATCCATTTTAGTTAAAAATTATACGCATAAAGATGGAAGATATTATCATCCCGATGTAACTGCAAAAGAAACCTAATGCCTCACATAAAAATATAAAGGAAATACAATACGATGCCTCAAGTAGAAATGTACTCGAACCTACTTGAAGGTTCCACACTTTTTTCTAGATCTTCTCTTACTTTTTGCTTTAAAGCATTT
>Ga0307379_10001614_pt1 | contig 35247 bp, 32 predicted proteins | sample UN2MG_FD_202237 | JGI IMG/M metagenome (GOLD analysis project Ga0307379, IMG submission 202237) | Soil microbial communities from Risofladan, Vaasa, Finland - UN-2 | ecosystem: Environmental > Terrestrial > Soil > Coastal area > Acid sulfate soil | place: Finland: Risofladan, Vaasa | collected...
AAAGAAGTATTCTTATTATAATATATTGTATATCAATTAGTTATCAACATTCATCAGGGTATTATTCACATTATCTGATACTTACGAAATTTCAAAACAGCTTCTTAGGGATATAATTGAATTATAGACGGCAATACTGGTTTTTGCCACTTCACCAGGATGATTACGATTAAAGGCAATTTCTTTTGCATTTTCCCCTAATTTTCTGGAATATTCAAGATCGGATAAAAGAAATATTATTTTCTCAGCCAATTCATTAATATCTCCAGGTTCAAACATCAAACCATCTATCCGATCATTTATTAGACTGGGGATCCCTCCTACTCTCGAAGCAATACAGGGCATCCCCAGTGCCATTGCCTCACATAAACTATTGGGACTATTGTCCATTAATGTTGGCAACACAAACAGCCTGGCTTTTAAATGTAATTGAAGAATTTCTTCAGGAGTTTTGAATCCATGAAAGATTATGTTTTCGCTAAGATTATTATTTGAAATAAGCTTTGAAAATTCCTTATATTCCCTATTATTTATTGATCCGACGATATTCAGTTTTGTGTCGGGGAAATGCTCATAGACCCTTACTAGTGCCAAAATAAGGATTATCATGCCTTTTGCTTTGGAGACACTCCCAATAAAATTTATAATTTTATCCTCTTTGAGTTCATATGTGACATTATAAAAGATAGGATTAATAGCTTCAGGTAAATAGTGAACTATTGAGTCTGGATTTGATTTCATAACAAAATTCTTATCGAAATCTGTTCTGCAACCAAAATTAGTATACTCCCGTAGACATTTCACTTCAATCCGGCGTTGAAAAAAATGACTCAGAGTTTTATTTCTTAAGTATATTTCACCTATTATACCTTGCATGGAGACTATTACAGGGATTTTTGTAAGCAGGGGGACAAGTCCATAAACATCTTCAGTGCCATGAACGTGAATTAAATCAGGATCAATACTATTGATGATTTTCCAGAGTTTCCGTTTCAAAAAAGGATATCTAAATGCCTTATGTACAGGAAAATAATTAGGGTATCCTTTATTAATAAATGGAATTCCATGCTTGACAATATGATAAATCAGGTTTCCTTGTGAAATTTTAATACTGTGTTTTATTTTTGAGGTATATGTTACTACATGAACCTCTAAATCCTTAAATTTAATAAGTTCGTTTAATAAGTTAAGCAACCACATTCCTTTAGAAGGACTGTTATGATAATATCCTGGCAAATTATTACTTAATTCACTTAGAGGGAATGGGGCTAACCAAAGAATTTTCATGTGATTTAATTTTATAAGTGAAATAAGTTGCGTTAGCCATTCCTAATAAGATCCAGATTATCATAAAGTAATGTGGTGCCCTTAAAGCCTCAATCTTATATTCATTAATCAAAAAGAAAATAATCATGAAAAAGAGTGCCAGCCCAAACGGATTAAGAAAATTTATTTCAGTGTTTTTTCTCAATAAAACAAATAATCTTCGAAGAGATATGATGAATAAGCCTATAAAAGCAATTGATCCCAGCCAACCAAATAGCATAGGTAAAGAAAAATAAAGACTATGATAACCCGATCTCAGGGTGTCGGGATCTACGAACCATGCTACTCTATTGCTATAATTAGATCCCCACCCGTAACCTATCCACCAGGATCTATCATTTAACCTGTCATAGAAAAACGAAAAAGCATAGTCCCTGTTTATCGCTTCTCCGGATAAAACAGACTCAATAGTAATCTTACTGGCATTAACAGACTCAAATCTGTTTACAAGATACCGGGTGCCTATTAAGCCACCTATTAGATTGAAAATGATTAAAATAATTATCATCCCAATGAACAATTTAATCTTTGATGTCCCTTTTCTTCCTGCAACAAAAAAAAGATAAAATCCTAAGACTATATAATAAACAATTAACAAAATAATTACTGATCGCGACCTAGACATCAGCAGATTAAAGACCGAACCTAATAAACCAATATACAAGTAAGTATTTTTCATTAAATATAACTTTGAACTTTTAGTCGCGAGAAGCGTACTAAAGAGAATTGCTGTCATCAAACCATGTTCTCCTGACAACTCTGACCAGCCCATCATTCCTGCCTGAACATTGCTTCCAAACCTGGCAGTTGATGGTAACATCGGTGACAATACCTGAAAAATCCTGAAGTAATTATTTATTATTACAATACTTGAGTATAAAGTCAGAATAATGGTAAAATAAACAAAATAACGGATACGTGTCTTATCCAATCTTAGATTACTGGTAATTCTGAACATAAGTACATAACCTAATAAGGACACAACACCCAGACCAATATTCCGAATACCAGTATCATTGATAAAAATCCATCCAAGTAAATTATGAAACAGGAAAACAATAATCAAGAAGCCTGTTAATCTGTCACTGTAACCTAGTTCAAAAGGATTATATTTTTTTATTATATAAAAAAACCCGACAGCCAGAAACGACATAAGAATAAATCCACCTCCCTGATTTACCGCATATGAAAAATGACATACAAAATAAATAATTAACAGATACTCAAAATATTTGTATTTATGTAAATAAAAAAAATAAGTGAAAAATGAAAGCGCTAAAATTGTTAAAACATTAATTAAAATATTGGGGACATACGTATTAATAAATAAATGTCCGGCAATTAGTAAAAAGAATATGAACAGATAAGTTCCTCTAATATCGTATTTCGAGTATCTGGTCATTGGTTACAATTAATAAATAATTTAATATATTAAAGATCTACTGCTGTTATCAATTATGCCTTTGATATACTGAATATAAAGCATTAATAAAACCATCAGTCATTTTAGAAATATTAAGCTCATCTTTTATAGTATCATAAGCATTTACCCCCATTAATTCTCTCTCTTTATCATTCTCCAACAGATAAATTATTCTATCTGCCATCTCTTTCACATTTCCATATTCAACTACATACCCGTTGACCCCATTCTTTATTGCATGTATCTCTAATCCGTTATCCATTGACACTATCGGTTTACCGTACGCCATCGCCGATTTAACTGTTAAACTGGCTCCCCCGGTTGTCAAATAAATATCACATAATGAATAATAAATGCCCAGTTCTTTTTCATCATAAATTGCTCTCGTGAAAAAGACCTTATCTAATTTTTTTTCTTCAACTGATTTGTGCGCGGAAACCAGGCATTCTCCTTCACCGATTATTATTAAACATGTTTGTGGATTATTTACCTGCACAAGCTTAAAGACTTCGAGCAAAAGATCGATTCTTCTGGCTTTATTAAGTCTCCCAATTGACAATAAGGTTTTATATCCATTGATCACTAATTTTTCTTTAATATCATTTAACATTGCAGGATCTTTTTCAATCTGCGATTTGATTTCTGATATTTCATCAGTATCAGGGGAATTGGGTGCCACAAATATTTTTTTATTTATCTTTAATGTATTCGCCATAAAGCTTTTAGCAAATTCCGAATAAACAATGAATCCACTGTTACAATGGAGTAACAGAAATTTCGCGGGATGGTAAGATTTAAGGATCCTTTGAGCTCTATTCTTGTAAAATATATTTAAATTCTTCTTAACAGATGTCGTTGGAACAAATCCTCCCGTCCATCTTAATATCGGTATCATTTTAAATTTGCAATAAACAGCAATATACAGGTCTTCGATGAAATTATAGTCACCTGAAATAATTACATCCGGCTTTATATTCTTAATTGTCGAAAACAAAGGATGTCTCTTAGTGCTTCTGCTTAAATTAATTGTTTTAAAGTTGAATTTCTCATTCTGCCGGAATGATTGTTCTTTGTCTTTGGTCTCTAAATCATAATATGTTACTACCAGATCGATCCCATAGTGCCGTGAAATCCTGGAAAAAAAAGGTTCTCTGTAAGTAGTAATTTTTTTTTGAAGTATAATAACCTTCATTTAAAAATAATCCCGTTTTAGTTTACTGCACAATAAGAATTACAAATAAACATCGATTATAATATAAAAGCACACAATATCAATGATTTAAAAACTTATTGAAGTATCTTTTCGGGTTAATAAATCTACTGATTATAGAAATGATATCGTAGAAAAATAATGTTAAAGGAAAATGCTTATTTTTCACCGGACAGGTTTCCATTTCTAAAACCACCTCCTTTGCGTTAATAGTAATATCGCCGTGATTTAATACAGAGCCAAATGCATTTTCTCTTAATTTTTCTGCATATACTGGATCTTTTAAAATCAACTTCGTTTTTTCTACAATATCATTGATACTGAATTTGGCAAACAAAACATTATCATTATTCTTTAAAAATGAATTTTTCAGATTATCAATCTCTCCGCATATCAGATTTGTTTTTGATGCAGCTGTTTCTAAAGCTGTATTTGGGAAACCATCTCTTTCTGCAAAGGAATATACAATGTCCGAAGCTCTATAGTAGTATTTGACCCTTTCGTCAGGAACCTCTCCATCAATACGATAATTACCCTTTAATTCATTATTAAAAATTGCTTTTATTTTTTCAGTGTATGTTATATCTGTTTCTCTTCCAATAAAAACAAAATAAAGATCATCTGTGATTTTATTAAGTTCAAAAAAAGCCTTTGCAATTAGTTCTATATTATATAATTTATGAAATGCTCTTGGACTTAAAAGAATCTTTCCTCTCTCTGGCAGATCCAATAGTTTTCTTGAACTACTTTTTGATATTTCTGAAAAACTCTTAATATCTAATCCCCAATAGTTTAAGTAACTTTCTGTTTCTATTTTCAATAAACTAATATTATCAATAATATCCTTAGATTTTGCTGAAATCATTGAAGCCTTTTTTAAACCATAAATTATTTTCCTTTTTGAAATTATACCCCTATCCGGTTCAAGAATATCTGATCCCATTGCGACAATAACTATACGTTTTTTGCCGGCATAGAGACAGGCATCAACATGTACCCCGGAAGCATAAAAACACAAATAGATATCCGCATTGATCTTCTTTAAAAATTTCGCAATTGCCAGTGCTTTAAATCCTTTGTGTTGTAAAGAATGGACAAATATTCCATTTTCCTGTAAAATTTTATGATTCTCTGTAAGCCTTCCTGTTTCGATAAAACATACTATAGAGGCATACTTTGATATAGCAATTGTTCTGTTTATTGATTGAACGCTTCCTGTATTTAATACACAAATGGTCATACGGATAAACTAAAACCCGGTATGTTAGATTTATAAGCCAGGTACCAACATTCAAAACAAAACAAATTAAGGATCGGATATTGTGCATTAATACTTCCCTCATTATGCATCTTAATCATTTTATTTACTTCGGGTTCATCAATAATGTTGTTTTTTAATAAATACCCGTTATTAATTGTGCCCATAATTATTTCACCTTTATCCCTTATCCATTCATTAAAAGGTATGTTAAATCCGTGTTTATCTCTATAGATAATGTCATCTGGCAGATATTTTTCAGATATTTTTCGCAGAATATATTTGGTTGTGATTTTACTGTCAGTTTTACGATAAAGGAATTTTGAAGGAATTGTAGCAGAATATTCAACAAGTTTATGATCAAGGAATGGTACTCTCGCTTCCAATGAATTTGCCATTGTCATCCTGTCAACCTTTTTCAGCATTTCATCAACCAGCCTGGTTTTCATTAAAGAATATAATTTCTTTTTTAATTCATCTTTGATTAAAAGCTCTTCGTAATACTCCATCCTTGAATTCTTTTTCCAGATATCCAGCGCTTTAAAAACATATTCGTTATTTAATATTTTATAACTATTTGTCGTTGAATAGGATGATGATTGCGAAAAATTGAAACTTTTTGTCCCCGATTTACTGATCAATTTCAAATACAATTCCAGAAGCTTTTTATCGCCGGAAACAGGAATAAAAGGTTTAATCAGATGAGCAATACCTGAAAGTAAATATCTGTAATTGGAATATTTTAATAAATCATTTTCATATAATCTGTAATACCCTCCAAGTAATTCGTCAGCTCCATCCCCGGTTAAAACAACCTTGTTTGTTTTCTGCATTTCGGCAGATAAATCGAATAATGCATAAGCTGAAGCAATACCAAAAGGTTCATCGGCATACCAGGCTAATTGAGGTAACCTGTCTAAAAAGTTTCCTGAAAATTTTAATTGTCTTAGATTGGTGTGATATTTTTCAGCAACTAGACTGGAATATTTTTCTTCATTATAATATTCATTCTTCTCCGGAAATACTATTGAAATAGTATTCAGCCCGGGATTATGTTTTGTCGTAAGTGCAGTAATTAAGCTTGAATCTAATCCACCACTTAAGAAAGTACCGACGGGAACATCTGAAACATTATGGTAACCAACGGTTTCATTTAAAATCTCATCAAAATCTTTTAGTGTTTTATTGAAAGAAAAATGTTGGCTGTTTGAAAAATATTCCTTTAAATCCCAGTACTTTTCTATTTTTATTTCATGATCCGAATTTAATATTAGAAAATGACCAGGCAATAATTGTTTGATTTTTTTAAAAACTGTTTCATCATCTGTAAATAAGGCTGTTCTGAAATATGAATAAAAACCTTCAAGATTAAACTTCAATTCTTTAACTACCCCTGCAATGGCCTTTATTTCTGATGCAAAAATGATTTTATCGTTATCAATTAAATAATATAAAGGTTTAATTCCTATCCTGTCCCTGGCAATAAACAGTTCCTGCTTTTTTCTATCCCATAAAGCAAGTGCAAACATGCCCCTCAGGTAGCTTAAAGATTTAAAACCATAGATCGAATAGAGTTTAAGGATAACTTCTGTATCAGATTGTGTCCGGAAACTGATCCCCTTTTTTATTAAATCCGTTCGCAGTTCTTTATAATTATAAATTTCACCGTTATAAGTAATAATAAACCGCCCATCGTTACTCTTCATGGGTTGGGATGCCTCTTCCGACAGATCAATAATAGATAATCTTACATGGCCCAGTGTAACATTTTTTTCAACCCAGGTCTCCTCACCGTCTGGACCCCGGTGCTTTTGTAACCGGTTCATCTCTTTGACAAATGAAGGATCAACAAATGAATTTTTCAAATTAATATAACCCGATATTCCACACATTATAAGTTTGATTATCTAATAAATCTTGGGGTTTCTTTTATCGGTAATATGGATAATAGAAAATTTTTAAAGTCAGAAGCACTAATCTGTCTTTTAATTATCAGATATATAAAACTGGTAAATAGTAACTTCTTATGATTATTCAGAAAAAAATTGATTCCTTTTGATTTTGACAATAATGTTTTGCAATTTTTAATTTTAATTTGTATAACATTTTTAGGATTGTATTTTTTTATAAAATAATTTCTTACTTCAAAACTGCTGATAAATAATTCCCATCTTTTAATACTACTATTACTTCTACTTGTTGAATTACAATGTACCCTGTAACAGGCAGTCGAAAAATCTATATAACCAATTTTGGCATGCTTTGAGATTTCAAGCCAGAGCGGATAATCTTCCATTGAAAAATTTAGTTTAAGATATTCATCAATATAAATTTTGTCAAAAGTTTCTTTTCTGAATAAAACTGTTGCTGCTATAATAAAGTTATTAAGTAACAAATTTTCAAAAATATCAGTAGTAGGTATATGTATCCTTTTTGTTTTATTTCTATTTCTAATAATTTCACCCGTTTCTTCAATTAAAAAATCTGCATCAGTGTGAACTACCCCAATATTATCATCACATTGTATTGAATTAACTTGAATTTCAAGTTTATCATCTCTGTTCCAAAAATCATCACCTGCACACTGGGCAATATACTTTCCCCTGCATAAATTAATAGCTTTAAAATAATTTTTAATCACCCCGATGTTTTTATCATTAATAAATAATCGTATTTGTTCAGGAAAATTATTTTTAAACTGCATTAAAATATCAGGAGTGTTATCAACTGAACAATCATCACATATAATGATTTCAAAATCGAAATTACATTTTTGATTAAGAATACTGTCCAATGTTTGACGTACAGTATTTTCTTGATTATAAGTTATAACAGCAACTGATACTAAGGGATTATTTGAACTTCTACTGTCATGTAAACTTATTTTTCCATTGCTGACTTTTTTCATTATTAATATCAATAATCAAAAAGATATTTGGTAATCTCCATCACTTGCTAAACTATTTATACTATTTACATTAAATAAAATAATTACTAAACCACTTTAAAAGTAAAGGGAATTTAAATGAATTTATTCAGGAAGAAACAAATCAAATATGAAAATCAGAGATTAACAAAGCATATTGCTACATTAAAAATCAATATGCTCATTAATTGTTTCTTACTAATTTTATGAGCATAATTCGGAGTACATTTTTAATAATCTCTCCTTATCGTGAGCCCAATTATAAGTATTTTCGATCGCTCTCCTGCCGTTAATGGCTAGCTGCTGTAGTAATTCTGTATTCTTCATTTTCTTTAATTTGTCAGAAAAATCACAGGGATCTTCTGCTTTAAAAACCAGACCACAATTTGATTCACTTACGATTCGTTTTAAAGGTGCGACATCCGAGACTAATACCGGACGACCAATTGCCATATACATAAATAGTTTATGAGGGATAGTAGTCTGAGTTAATCCACTATTCTTGTGGGGAATGATACATATATGCGAATTATTGATATATGAAAATGCAGCTGACTCATTTTCAAGCCATTCTACCAGATTCACATTGCGAATTTTATATTCTTCCATTATCCTTAAAAAATCCTTATGTATTAATGATCCCAGCTTAATACCAACAATATTTAGTTCATATTCTTCTTGGTTCAAATACTTCATGGCCATTATGGCTGTGTCCAATCCCCGTAAATCCTGAACCGTGCCAACATAAGTAACTTTTAATTTTTTATTCAGATCAGGCAAATTCTTAAAACTCCATAATCCAGGATCTTTCGTGTTTGATACTATTATACCTGTTTTATAATAATCCTTTTGTTTGAATCGGTCCAGAGATTCTTTAACTACCACAATAAAACGATCACATTTCTGAAGTATATGGTCTTCATAAGCGAATAATCTCTTTATACTATAAGCTTGTTTTTGTAAGATTGCCAAAATAGTGGAATGCGGATGTATTAAGTCTCTAACAATCGTATTTGCTTTTTGCTTTTTAGTTTTGAGCATTTCGCCAATTTTCCCTCTTATTTTGGTGTTTTTTATAAATTCCGGATAATTCTCATGCAAATCAATCACAAGCTTACAATTAAAATATCTTTTAAGATTTAACCCTAGAAATGCCCAGAAAAGGTCATGTACATGGATCACATCAACATGTTCAACCCCCTTTCTTATTAACTCTTTAGTTATCAAAGATTTCAGAATGGGATTAAATGAAAGTGTCATATTAAACCAATTTGACCAGCGTTGCCTTGGATCTATTCTAATAATTTCATAATTATTGTCTTCCCATCCATTTTTGTCAGCTATTACAATAACTCTATATCCTGCCTCCTTAAGTGCATTATACTCCTGCTCAACTCTAATGTCTGGGAGAAATTTTTGGAATAATATCATTAGAATTACCTTTTTTGGCATCTTGCTGAATAATAATTAGTTATTGAATTAAAACTATGTTTTAAAATTTAGGTCGATTACACTCTACAACTAATGGGAATTATCCTTAATTCAATTGAAAAGATTTCTTGGAACTATCATCTTGCCCAGTGTATTTTATGTACAATAATTATAAAAATATCCTAAAACTGAATCTGGGATTTCACTAATGAGATATTCCTGTCATACAAGGAATTTTAGCAGACATATAATTATCTTCACTTTTAGTCATTTAAGAATGTTGGGGATGATACCTTGCAAAGTTTTTGATGATTTTTTATCTGGGGATATTGAGAAATGATTTTTTTATTGAGTAAAAGCTGTTTTTCAAAGTTCTTCCCAGTCAAAAGTTTCTTTATTTTTAGTTTAAACGATGCTTTTAAAAAGCTATATTTTGAAGGCAATTCTTTTGCAGGATTTTTCAATTCATTCAATTTTGAGCTGAAGAACCTCTCAATTGTCCATTTATTTGTATCATTAATTTTTTGTGGTCGATCATGATACCCTAAAGCAGAAGGACATATTCCAATTTTGAATCCATGAAATTTCACGCGTTGTATATAATCAACATCCTCACCATACATAAAAAATAACGGATCAAATCCTCCAACTTTCTCAATTACTGCTCTGGTGATAAGCCAAAAAGCTGCATTAACAAAACTAATTTCATAAACTTCTCTTAACTTCCTTCCGGAAAGAGCATCTGAAATTATGCCCTGACAAGAAAAACCATTAATGTAAGTTGAAAAGTAGTTATCTAAATAAGTTTTATCCCCTGAAAAATGCAGAGGACTTAAAATCCCGTACTGCTTATTTTGTTGATAAACAAGAACCATTTTCCCAATCACTATTGGGTCAATCCAAGCATCCTGGTTTAATAAAAAGACAAAATCGGAGTTTCTCTCAAGAGCCCATTTTAATCCTATATTGTTGGCTTTACCAAATCCAAGGTTTTCACCATTTTCAATAATTTCGACTGAAGGATATTTTTGACGAATAAGATCCGTGGTACCATCTAGAGAACCGTTGTCAACTGCAATTACACTGACGGGAGTGGTAGAACTAAGCAGACTGCCAAAGCATTTGTCAATCCATTTGGAGGCATTGAATGTTACAACTATCGCAACAACCATTTTATTAAACTCCTTTTAATAGTTCTCATTGACAAGAGAATAAAGTTATAAATTCTCCCAAGAAATGAAGAGGTTATTTTATCAATGAATTTCTTTTGCTTTGAGATTTCACTTTCAAGTTCGTTTATTCTTGAATAAACATCATAATAAAATGATGGCGTGCACAAAGATATTGCTGACGTAACAGGAAATTCAATATCACTTGAAATACATAAATTAAAACGTGGTTCAATCAATTGACTTTCACCTTTTGATTTTTCAATTTGGATGGGAGGGCTATATTTAAAATCATTTGATTCAGTTGCAATGAAGGAACCTGTGATATTGTTCTGAATAAAGAATTGTGTATAACGAAAATACTTATTAATTAAGGCCTGAAACTCATCTTTGTATAGTTCCTTGACATGGAATTCATTTCTTGAATCAGGTAGGTTTCTTTCGTAGAATCCTTTATCCGGTGATGAAATTATTAAAAACCCTTCCTTATTTAGAACTCTTTTTATTTCACGCATCATCTCAATATGCTGACTATGATGTTCAATAGTCTCAAAGCTGACAACAATATCAACAGAATTGTCTTCTATAGGTATTGATGTTACATCACCAACTATAAAAGTCAGGTTTTGCCTTGTATATTTTGATTTTGCACAATCAATAGTTTCTTTTGAAAGATCAACTCCATATACTTTTTTCGATAATTTTGATAATATTTCACATCCATAACCTTCACCGCAAGCTATGTCAAGAATAATTTTATTCCTTAAATCAAATTGAGTAATTACGAAATAGTATCTGTGGTAGTGTTGTAAAGCTAACCATCCTTCTAATTCCGGAACAAATCTTTCACCTGTAAATTCCATAATATTATGTTTAAGACATTTCCCATCATTATCATAATCGCCTAGCACTTAAACAAATTCTGAAATATTTAATACTGTGTTAATTAGTTATTCTATTATTTATAATATAAAACCTCATTTATGGTTTAATTATCAGACCCTGGCATGTCGGTAAAGTCAATATCATTACCCCTTTAGATTTTGCAAATTTATCATGTGCTTCTTTCTGATCATTAGTAGAATTCGCATATCCATAATCGTCCAAGATGATTATTCCCCCGGATACCATTTTGTTCCAAAAAAATTCTAATGCTTCAATTTCAGGTAAAACACAATTCATATCAACTGATAAAAAACATATTTTATTAGATTTAACCCTGATTAGAGTTTCAGGCACAGCTCCTTTAATTATTTCAACATTGAAATTTTTGAAAGTTTGGGTTACTTCCTCATAAACCTGACTTTGACTTGCATATCCAAATGACTCATTTCTTTTCATTTCTTTTTCTGTGCTGTATAATGGCTCCAATCCGGTGAATGTGTCTAATAAGTAATATTTTTTACCAGTACTGTTAAAATCAATATAGTTTATGATTGCTCTTGAAAATATGCCAGTGTAAACTCCGCAATCCACAAAATCTCCATCCAGATGAACTCCGTGATAGGCAGCCCAACATAACACATGTATTCTCCATCTTATGTCATTGTTTTTTAATAACGTTTTCTGTTTGTCAGTAGCCTTACCTAAATTATATGATTCAATAAATAAAGGATCTTTAATAAAATCTGCATTATGATATGTATATAAAAAATTTTCTGAGTATGTTAATCCTTCCTTCGTGATAAATAAAAACTCCTTGTCCTTTTTATGATTTATCTTTTTTATGTCATAGCCAAATTTGGCTATCATTTTTATTATTATTCTTTTTATCATAATGGTTTATTTTTTATTGACCACTCCAAAATTGGCCTTACGATACCAGGAAAACTTCCAACATAATCTCCTCTTGCTGATGTTCCATCTACCAAATCGACTAATTTAAATTTTAATATTTCCATTTTGTGTTCATAAAGTATAAAAGGTTGGGGTAAAAACAAAGCAAATGAAATTGAATAAGTTCCTTCGTTTAGAAGATTTTTTGGAATTATGCATTTGACAAAGTATGTTTCATTTACGTTTCGAATAAAATTTCTTTTTGTTTTCGTATCATGGGAGTTAAAAACATTAATGTCCTGCTCATTATAAACCTTAAGACCATGAATAAATTGAAGACCTTCTATTTTAGTCTTGTAGGCAAAATTTAAATGAATCTCTTCCGTAACAGAAAAAGTGTCTTTTATGAGGTTGTTTATATCGCTACAACGAGCACTCAATACTGTCACATAATGATTTTGTTCGTCATTATTAAAAATTCTTTCAGAGAAAAGTGTTTGGCCTCTGGATATATATTTAGATATAATATTATCGGTCAACCCTATTTCAGATGTAATCCCTTTTTCCAGGAATAATACTTTGCTACAAAGCCTTTGAATTGCAACCATGTTATGGCTCACAAATAATACTGTTCTTCCCTCTCCTTTGGATATATCTTCCATTTTACCCAGGGCTTTTCTTTGGAATTCGGCATCACCGACTGCTAATACTTCATCAACAACCAGAATTTCCGGTTCAAGATGCGCTGTTACTGCAAACCCTAGACGAACAGTCATACCACTACTGTATCGTTTGACCGGGGTATCGATATAGCGCTCAACTCCGGCAAAATCAACAATCTCATCAAATTTCTTGCGTATCTCAATTTTGGTCATCCCCATTATGGCACCATTCATAAATATGTTCTCTCTCCCTGTCATTTCCGGGTGAAATCCCGTTCCTACTTCAAGCAACGAAGCAATACGTCCGCGGGCTTTAACAATGCCTGTCGTAGGAGCTGTTACTTTCGAAAGTATCTTTAATAAAGTGGATTTCCCGGCTCCGTTCTTACCAATAATGCCCAAAACTTCTCCTTCCTCGATCTCCAGGTTAATATCTCTTAATGCCCATACATACTCTGGAGAGTTGTGAGTTGTGATTTGTGAGTTGTGAGTTGTAAGTTTGTTTTCCTGGCCTATTTTCAGATAAGGGTCTTCACGGCCGAGAATGGAAGTTTGCCACCAGCGGTTCAAATCATGCGAAATGGTTCGTGTACTTACAAGTCCTAATCGGTACTGTTTAGAGAGGTTCTCAATCTTTATAGCTACACTCATATGCGAATTATTGCGAATTATGCGAAATGCGTGAATTAAGGATGCGTTTGTAGACGAGGCTCTTCTCACCAAAATTTACTATTAATCCTAACCTCATATCAGTAGCCCTGAGGTAATTCAAAACCTGAGCTATATCATTTTTATGTATAAAGGGAGTTGCTTTCAATTCAACTATAATATTCCTAAAACAAACATAATCCGCTTTAAAGAATTTATCTAATTGAACATCATCAAATTGAATATGTAATTTCTTCTCCTTTTCAAAAGAGATCTTATCCTTATTAAATTGTATCTCTAATGCTTCTTGATATACGGATTCCAAAAAACCTGATCCAAGTTTATTGAAAACAGCTAAACAGGAGCCGATTATTCTATAGCTTTCCTCCTTATATATTATCTCAGCCATCTAAATCAGCTTCTTGGCGTAATTCGTATTAATTAGCATAATTCGCATTACACAGTATCCATGAAAGAGCGCTGTACCTTATTAAACACAACAATCCCCACTCCCAGTAATACAAGCATGAAAACAAATGAATAAGCAAGTTGACCCCAATTAAAAGTACCAACTCCCATTGTACCATATTTAAAGGCTTCAACAATGGAGGTTACGGGATTCAGCGCCATGATCCACTGGCGTTTGGGCGACATAGTGCTCAGGGGATAAATAACCGGAGTGGCGAACATCCATAATTGAACTACAAAGGTGAAGAGAATTGTAAGATCGTGGTATTTTGTTGTCATCGAAGAGATAAGCATCCCGAAACCCAGAGCCAGTCCTGCAAGCATTATTATCAGAACCGGGATCAGCAATGCATAAAGGTTGGGAACCACATTCACTTTCATAATAAGGAAATAGATATATACAGCTATAAATAACAGAAATTGGATTCCCATTCGTATAAGGTTCGACGTAACTGTTGCCAGGGGAACGATCAGTCGGGGAAAATACACTTTACCAAAAATGTTTTGATTTGTTGTAAACGTAGCTGATGTTTTTGTGAGACAATCGGCAAAATACTGCCAGCAGACAATACCTGCAAGGTAAAACATCGGTTGTGGCAGACCATCAGTTGAGATCTTTGCTATTCCCCCAAATACTATCATGTACATAAATGTAGTAAGAGCAGGCTGAATGAAATACCATGCAGGGCCCAGAATGGTTTGTTTATACTGTGTTACAATATCGCGCTTTACGAACATCGATAACAGGTCTCGGTACTGCCAGATTTCCCCGAAATCTACCTGTAAAAGCTTGTTTTTCGGCTTTATAACTGTTGTCCAGTTTTCTGATTTTCCCACTGAGATTTTATTTTAAGTATGGGTTTAGTGTTTAAAGTTTAATAGAAATATTCTATTAGATTCACAAAAAAAATTCCATCAAGGATAATTCTTAGTTGCAAATTATGCTATTCGGATTAGTTTATTTCACACGGCGATCTCCTTATTAGGAATACCTTTTATCCCACGGATTTTATTTAAAAAGAGCAACCCGAAAAAAATTAAAAATGGTTGAAGAATAATCATCCTTCTATACTCAGATCCTAATAACCAAAACAATGTTAAATAAACAATAAATGGTAAAAAGTAAATCAGATACTGTTTCCAGAAAAACAGCAACCCTATTATGCCCATAAAACCAACTAAAGTCGGGTAAATAACTAACGGAATCAGAATTATGAGTCCATAGGAATTTAAAAGGTTTTTACCACTTTCGTATCCGAATTTTGTGAGAAAAAAAGATTTTCTGAAATTTGTTAATAAAATCTCAAATTTTCGTTTTGAAACTAATGTTTCATTAACCAATGAATTCAAAGAGTCAGTTTTGGCAATGTAGAAACCATTAAAGGATTTATTAAATTGTTCTTCGCTGTTTTTATTCCATTCCAGAAGGGCATTTCCCTCTTCTTTTGTCAATATCCCATAATACTCCACTTTTAATATCGCGTTTGCATATTTACTCATTTCATGAGTGAATGAAGTTCCAAAAGTTTTGAAAACTCTGATATCCGGATAATACCTATATACATTAATACAATGCGGAAGAATTATAACTATTGCTATTATTGTGATAACTGATGTGTGTAAAATTGATTCTCTTAACTTTTTTGAATGTATAAGCATTAATACAAACAGAACCGGAAGGATTGTAACATGAATCTTAAAAACAAGGATTAACAATCCAATAGTAATTCCAATTAATATCGACCATAGATACTTCTTTTTATTAAAGATGTATTTAATAAAAAAGTAATTTAAGATCATCAGAAAAAACACAACTAATGATTCTCTCAATATAAAAACGCTTGAATAAGCCAGGTTAAAGAATAATCCGGTTATTAATGCGGTCAGGAATGCTATTTTTTTATTGGAAATTTTAAATAATATAAAGAACAGTAATATTATACTTATTGAATCTAGTACTATCTGTACCAGCTTTGCAGCTACTATTTCCGGGTAATAATCTCCCGGTTTATGTAAATTATTATCGTATTTATCGATATATTGAACCGGATGAAAGATGTTTACAATTGAATAAATCCCGGCAAGAAAGAGAGGATATCCCGGCTCACGAAAATAACACTTCTCATAAGGTTCTTCCTGTTGATTTGAAAAACCGTTCCCTTTAACCAAATTAACTGCTATATTATGATACCCGGTTCCGTCAGGACTAATCCTATTATTATCAAAAAAAAGTAAAATTGGAAGTCTTGTTATTAAAGCAATAAAAAACAATAAGAACCCTGCCTTTCGAGTATCATATAATAAGCCATTCATTGGGAACTTAAATTATTACATCAGTATTTACAATCTTGCCACCTTTTAAAAAACGACTTCCTTGAACATAGTCAGCTTTATTATTTATAATAGGATTGAATAATCTATATACTTCAGCAAGATCATTTTTATTATTCCCGGGAATAAATGCTACTGCTTCGTAATTATTTTCCTTTGCATATTCAATAACGTTTCGCATTGAACGGCCAATGCCAGAATTTTTTGACTTATTAATTACTTTAAAGTTGAACTCTTTAAGTATCTCTTCTGAACCATCGTTACTTCCATCTACATGTATAATTATATCATATGGATAATAATGAGGAATTCTTTCAATCAAATTTTTTAAATCAGCACCATTATTATAAGTAAGAACAGCTACTAAAAGTTTTTCATTCTTCATCTATAATTTTAATAATTAGTATTTGTTTATCAATAAACTAATTAAATCAATTTCAGATAATTCCAGACCCGGCCATATTGGAAGGCTCAAACATGTATATGCAATTATTTCAGTTTGATGTAGATCTCCTATTTTATAATCCATGTTTTCAAAAGCAATTTGCCTGTGGGGGGGGGTATAGGATAATGTATTAGCGTCTGAATTCCATTTTCTATCAAGTATTGTTGTAGAGAATCACGTTCTGTACATCTAATAACAAAAAGATGCCAAACATGGCTAAAATTATGTGTTATGTTTTCATTGCTTTGTGTTTCGGGTAATTTAATTGCAGAATTTCTAATATTATTCAGGTAATATTGTGCAATATCTCTACGACGCTGGTTATCTGCATCAAGCCTTTTTAACTTGACACGAAGCACCGCCGCCTGAATTTCATCAAGTCTGGAGTTTAATCCTTTGTAGATATTCTCGTATTTCTTTTTTGAACCGTAGTTTGCCATTGCTCTTATTACCTCCGCCAAATCATCATTATTTGTAGTGACTGCACCAGCATCTCCAAACGCTCCTAAATTTTTCCCGGGGTAAAAACTGTGACCGGCTGCATCCCCCAATGAACCAGTATGCAGTAAACCAAAATAAGCCCCATGCGCTTGTGCATTATCCTCAATTAGTCTTAGATTATACTTATCGACGATCCGTTTAATTTCAGGATGCATTGAATTTTGTCCATAAAGGTGGACAATCATTAAACCTCTTGTCCTCTCAGTAATTTTTGCTTCTATAAGAAAAGGATCTATATTATAAGTTTTAATATCCGGTTCAACCAATACCGGGCTCAGACGATTTTCAATAATTGCCAAAATGGAAGCAATATATGTATTTGCAGGAACTATGATTTCGTCGCTTTCGTTCATTAATCCCATTTCAATATAGGCTCGCAAAATCAGGCGCAAGGCATCCAGCCCGTTACCTACTCCGATACAATACTTTGTTCCAATATATCGTGAGTATTCTTCTTCAAATGCCTTGACTTCGTTACCCAACAAATACCATCCGCTGTCAATTACTCTTTTTATGGCAATTGAAAGTTCTGGTTCAAAACTGTTGTTGATCCTCTTCAGATCAAGGAATTTAATCACATTGTTCATTGAAGCCGACCATCTACAAGTTCAACAAAATCACCAATAGTTTTTATCTGTTGCAAAGTCTCAGAAGTAAGTTTGAAATCAAAATTTTCATCAAAGAACTCAATCAACATTAGCGATGCAAGTGAATCAATTTTAACGAAATAATCAATTCCTGCCTCACCTTCAATTAAAAGGATATCTTTAATCTTTTCAATAAATTTATTTTTTGTCATATCATTTAAATTATATTTCAATAGTCACTGCTCCCCAGGAATAGCCAACTCCAAAACCTGCAAGCATTACTTTGTTACCGCTACTTATAAGACCTTTATCGAGAGCATTTTTTAAAGCGATGGGGATTGTACAGGAAACCGTATTACCGGTTTCAGCTATATCAATACAAAATTTTCCCATTGGAATTCCTATTTTTTTTCTCAGGTATTCGAGCATAAATTGATTCGCCTGATGAAAAATAAAATAATCTATATCATTAATTGACAAATCATTTGCTTCAAGATTTTTTTTAATCAAAGGAGGTACATTTTCAATTGTGAAATTGAAAATTTCCGGACCATTCATATAAAGATTGTTATTTGTATAATAATTACCATTACCATATTCAATCTTCTTAGCATCTAAGTCATATGCATTTCTCATTCCTCCGTTTTGAATAATCAGTTTATCTTTCCCGCTTCCATCAGTTCCAAGAGTGAATTCCCCTATTTTCAAGCTATCCTGCCTGTTTATTATGGAAGCCGTAGCACCATCACCGAAAATAGCTCTGTTTGCTATATCTTCTTTATTAATATGCTTTGTATAGGTTTCTGCTGTCACAAACAGAAGGTTCCTGGAAATACCTGCTAAAAGTAATCCTTTAGCTAGGGACAGCCCGTACACAAAACCTGAACAACCAAGATTGAAATCCAAAGCACCTGCTGTTTTTGGTAAGCCTAATCTATCCTGTAAGATGCAAGCTGTGGTTGGTAAAAAATAATCAGGACTTTGTGTGCAAAGAATAATAAAATCAATTGAATCCTGATCGTTATTAATTAATAGTTTTTTCGATGCATGGTATGCAAGGTCCAAAGCAGTTTCTTTCTCCCCCGCAACGTGTCTTTGCCTGATACCTATCTTATCCTGAATCTTTAAATAATCCCAATGGGGAAATTCAAGTTTAAGATTTTCATTTGTAAGAATATTATCAGGTAAATAAATATCAAGTCCGAACATTTTTTATTATTAATACTGTTATTAAAATTATAAGTAAGACCCTAAACTATTAATGACAATAATTTAAAATTCTATTTTTATTCTGGTAGTATGCTTCCCGACTGAGTACGAAATGAACATGATCTCTTTCTTCCTTTACCATTTCAGGGTGAAACATATTATGAAATCTGATAACCTGCTTATTTTTCTTATTCATATAGAAATAACAATTTTTAAGATCATAAAACTTAAACCCAAAATCTTTACAGAATAGTTCTGCTTTTACTATAATGCTAAATGGAATATTATCGATAAATAGCCAGGATCCTGATTCAAATGTATTTTCATTCATCTTTAAAAACCTGATTGTCCCAATCCTCTCAGATTCATTCCAAAAAATAAAATAAAATTCAGTCTCTCTTTTTTCTCTTACTTTATACTCATGTATCCACTCAATTTGTTGACTGATATCATTTGCTGAGTCATTTAAAAGACTTGCTTTGTAATTATTCCTAAGGTCACAAATGAATTCTGCATCATTATCATCTATAAGAGTAATTTTTAATCCATATTCCTGTTCCTTGGCCTTAATAAATAGGTGTAAATCGTCAATATTGTATTTATCTTTTGCAGTCATTAACAGTTTTTAAGATTAATAAAGTCTTCATAGTTTCTCAAATATTCTTTTTCATCATACAATTCAGACGTCAGTACCAGACAAATTGAGCCTGACGAAAAATTAATTAACTCCCGCCAAATACCAGGTACTATGTATATACCAAAATAAGAGCGATCAAGATGAACGGTTTTTCGTCGTTTTCCATCATCTAATACTACATCAAAACTTCCACTGGCAGCAATCAGAAACTGAAACTGTTCCTTATGCGCATGACCTCCACGCGATTCTCCTCCGGGTATATCATATAAATAATACACTCTTTGAATGTCAATTGGCAGTGTTATCTGGTTTTCCACAACTGTTATATTACCTTTTTCGCGATGATTAATATTTAGATCTATTCGAGAACAATCATTAATTGAGTTGCTTTTAAAATTGCTGTAGGATAGTTTTTTAATCTTGCAATGCTTATCAATTATATTACTCTTAAAAAATTGCTTCCTGAAATTTATAAAGTCATTATAATCTCTTATATAATCAACATCATTATAAAAAGTGGAAGATAATACCAGCGCTAAAGAATTGGTGGAAAAATTTTCCATATGCCGCCACGTACATGCCGGAACATATAGTCCATAGTATGACCGGTTTAATGAATGGAGAGTTTTTTCCCCTACAGTATCAAGAATTACATCAAAACTACCGGACAAAGCAATTATAAATTCTTCAGAGTTCTTGTAAGCATGCCCTCCCCTTGTTTCTCCACCCGGAACATCATAAATCCAGAATGCTCGCCGGATTTCAAAAGGAATGTGGTTCATTCCTTCAATAAAAGTAAGGTTGCCTCTTCGGTCTAAAATCTTTGGAAGTTGTAAAATTTCTGGTTTATTTAATTTCATAGTTTTATTCTCGACCTTATCATTAATAATCAATCGGTTGATTGGAGTAACCTATTCTGAAAAGTAGTTTAACCAACATAACTAATTCAAAGTATTTTTTGTTAGCGCCGGGGAATCGCTTTGTGACTTATTCTTCCGTATAATACCCTTTCGTCTTATCCGTATAGCTATACTTTCCATAATAATTACTGCCGTAATAATTAAACCCATAGGAGTAACCATATCCCTGAGTATAGCCGTATCTCATCCCGTAACCATAATATCCCGACAAGCTTATGTCATTTATTATAATAGCCATGTTCTTAAGTTCGCCCTGGTTTTTCAACTCTTCTACCATGTTGAGTGTATTACGCGAAGTATATCTCTGACGCACTATAAACAGGTTAACATCAACATAACTTGCAAGTAATAGAGCATCTGTTACTATTGCAACTGGGGGAGTGTCAATAATAATATAGTCAAATTCTTTTTTTGCTCTCTCCATGAACCTTTTCATCAGTTCCGTCTCAATAAGTTCGGCAGGATTTGGTGGTATGAGTCCCGAAGGTGCATAGAAAAGATTATCAACCTGGGTCTTCTTGATTATTTCGTCATAGTCGCAGTTACCACTGAGAAATGCACTCATCCCCGGGCTCTCCTCAAATTCAAAAACCCTGTTGATTCGTGGTTTCCTTAGGTCAAGCCCCACTAACAGGACTCGCTTCCCCAGCATAGCAACAATGGCCGCCAGATTAATAGCAATAAATGTCTTACCCTCCATGCTAATAGTTGATGAAACGGCAATAACCGCCACTTCATTTTTTTTAACAAAATATCTTAAAGCGGTGCGTACCGATCTGAAAGATTCGGCAAGTGAAGATCCCTGCTTTTCAATAACAGGCATTTCATTTTTACCTTCACTATGACTTATATATCCAATTACCGGAACTTTTGTTTTTCTCTCAATATCCCTTTTATCAATTACCCGGTCATTAAGATAATCTATAAGCGTTATTAAAGCCATAGGTATAATTAATCCGAGCATAATAGCAATCATATTATTCCTTTTTGCTTTAGGTTTCACCAATCCTGCCCTGTTTCGTGATGCAAGATCAAGAATGCGGTTGTCGGATACATTGGATGCTCTTGCGATACCCGATTCTGAACGTTTTTCAAGAAGGTAAGTATAGACAGTGTTGTTAAGATCGAAATTTCGCTGAATATTGATAAGTTTCCTTTCCGTGGAAGGAAGTTTATTAATTTCACTCTCAACGCCGGATATTTTTCTTACAGTTTCAGCTATCGAAATTTTTAAACCGGCAATGCCGTTTCTCACATTCTCTCTTAGCGCTTCACGAGCTATTTCAATCTCCCTGTATATAAGCTCAAGCGCCGGCTGGTTCACATCAATATTGAACCCGAGTTTCTCACTTTTACTCTGATAAGAAGATAGCTCATTAACGAGCCTGAGTAATACCGGGTCGTTTATACCTATAACAGAGGGAGAGATAATTGTTCCGTCGGAATTCTTAATATTCAGGTATTCTGAAAGGTAATTGTAATATTGTAACTGCAGATCAAACGCAGCTTTTTCATTTTCAAATTTTTCAAGTCTGTTCTGGATAAGCGCTCCCTCTCTGCTAAGATCAATGAAACTATTTGCCAGTCTGAACGTTTCAAGTTTCTCTTCGGCGACATGAAGAGAATCTAATATTACTGCCAGCTGATCGTCAATAAATTTAATTGTACTATCAGCGGTCTGGTTTTTATTATCAAGTCCATACAAGATATATATATCCATTAGTTTGTTAAGATAGTCTGCTTCCTGTTCAGGTACAGGACCTGAAACAGACAATGTAACCAGGGATGCTTCTTTTTCAATCGGCGCAACCGATAATTTTGTCCGGTACTGGTTGGCAAGACTTCCCGGATCAACAAAATAAAAATAGTACCTGTTTGAGCCATTCTGCTTGAAAACACCAGATCCCGGAATTCTCCTTAAAATAGTAAAGTTAAATCCATATCCTGAGAAACTCTCACCAAAACTCATCTCCTGTTCAAAATTCATATTCTCATTAAGTTTTATCCGGTATTTTTCTTCCGATAATATTTCAATATCCACTGTTGTCCTTTTCGGCTCATGCTCAAATGAATCATAGATCACAGTAAAAGGACATGTTTTATACATTTTTGATTCCACAATCCCCCTTCTTCCGACACCAACATAAACAACATGAAAATCCTCAAGCTCTTTCATAACCTTGTAATTCAGGCTGAAAGATTTAAGGATGCCCATTTCATTATTTAGATTCTGCTGACTTCTAAAAATATCCCCCCCTGGAATTATACTTGCGACATTGCTTTTAATGTCTCCTGACTGATTATCTTTTATCAGCAAGGTAGCTGATACTGAGTAGATTTTCTCCGAATACCGGTTAACGCCATAAGCCAGCGTCAGTGAAATAAACAGCGCGATAGCAAACCAGTACCAGTTGCTTATGAACAGAGACAGATATCGTTTTATGTCTAGATTGTCGTCGTCGGGGAGGCTGTAGTTACCGGGATAGTTGGTTGGTTCCATGGTGAAAAATGTTAGGGCGTTAGGGCGTTATGGCGTTATGGCGTTAGGTTGTTATGGTGTAAAGATTTGAAATATTTTGTGAGGGCGCTGAGTTTGTTAGAGACTTTCTCTATTTGAGATCGAATTTCATGATATTGATCTTCATTTATATATTTCAAGTCAAGAGATGCAATCGTTTGATTCAATAATTCCATAAGGCTTGAATATGCTATTGTTATGAAATTTGATTTGTCTTTACCGGTTGATCTATATGATCCCTCGACAATATTTGAAGAAACTGAAATTACCGCCCTTCTCATCTGGGTAGTAATCCCAAATTTCTCATCATCAGGGAATCCTTTGGTGATGCGATAAATCATTTTTGTTAACTCCCTGGAATCCTGCCAAACTTCCAGCTTCTCAAAAGAGTATTTCATTTAGTTTACTTCATTTTATCATTTCCCCGACATAACATCATAACATCATAACGACATATCAACTTCTTACTTGAAATAATTAATCAGCAACAATGTAGTGGTAATTGCCGATGTTACAGATGTCAGTATAAACGAGAAAGTCGGTAGGTTTAGATTGAAAATCTTTTTCGATTCCGGTTCTATAATTACCACATCATTAGGGAGCAAAAAATATGCCTCACTTGAGAGAATCTGCTTATCCTGAAGGTTAAGTCTGAATGTTTTTGTACCGTTATCAAACGGTCTTACTACAAGAATTCTGTCCCTGCGGCCAAAGTCACTTAAACCTCCTGCTCGTCCGATAGCTTCGAGTACAGTCAGATAATTATTGTAATTTATATATGTCCCTGGACTTCTGACTTCACCAATAACAGTAAACTTAAAACTCAGAAGTTTACATTCTACAGTTGCATTTTTAAACACCTTATCTGCGGAAGTCTGAAGTAACTTTCTTGTCTCCTCAATAGTAAGACCCTCAACTTTTATTACTCCGATAGCCGGTATTACTATGTTCCCTTCCAGATTAACATCATAGCCATATAGATACGCACCTGATTCGCCCAGATTACTATTACTTCCTCCTAGGCTTCTTGTTGCACTTAGAAAATCGCTTATGGTGCCGTCGGGAGTCATAGCTTTTACCGTTATATAAAGGATATCGCGGGGTTGAATCCGGTAATCAGGGATTTCCATTGTGAAAGTTTCTTCGCCGCCGATTTCGGGTAAGTTATTTAGATAGGCGAGTTTTTTCTGTGAAGTGCAGGATGTCACCAATAATATGGTAAATGTTAATATAGCGATAATTTTTGCCATGAGGAGTAATTTAAGATAAAAGATAAAAGTATAAAGATATATAAAGATAAAAGTTGAAAAAAAGGGCTAACCTTCCTTCTCCTTCTTTTTAATTATATAACCTGGCCGATTTTTTACCTCTTCATATATTCGCCAGATATATTCGGCGATAATTCCCAATGAAAAAAGTATTAAGCCAGAAAAGAAAGAAATAATAATTGCTGTAGAAGCCCATTGTGGAATGTATTCTATAAATATAAGCGGTTTACCGGAAATGTCATTAAAACAATAAAAAATAATCATTGCAAAAGAAATAACGGTAAAACACAGGCCTATAGTTTTAATAAACCTTATAGGCCATGATGAATTTGAGAATAATGTGTCTTTGAAAAGTTTGATACGCTGGCGATTTGTCCATCTTGTTTTGTCGTTTATACCAGGTCCCCTTTCATACGGGTAGAAAACAGGATTAAACCCCAATCTGATTACTTCTGCTACGATTGAAGTATTTACGGGATGGACCTTTGCATTTATTAAATCTATTACCTCTCTGTCAATAAGAAAAGTATCTGCACCTCCTTTTGGAAATTTAATGTCAGATAACGCATTAATTATACAATAATAGCTACTTGCAAAAATATTATTGATAATACCATCTTTCCTGTTGTTCCTGTGAGGTATTATGATCTTTCCCCCCTCCTTCCAGAGCTTATACATTTCAACAACAGCCTTGTATGGGAGTTGTTCATCATCAGGAATGGGGATTGCACAGTCGCCTTTACAAACACTTATTCCTGCAAACATTGCATAAAACGAAGTATAGTTTTTGCTTAATTGGTATGCCCGTACATTAGTATTTTCGTTCTCAAGGTTTAATGCCAGTTCATAAGAATTATCCCTGGAATCGTCATCAATAATTATCAGTTCAAATGGTATATTGTTCAAACCCAGCAATTGTGATAATACTGAATGAACTTTCAGAATTCTGTCGCTGCTGTAATATGATAATAAAATTACGCTTAACATTTTATTGTTCTGATTAGATTTTTTTAATCTACCTGCGAATTAATCATAATTCTTTTCGCATAAATAACAAATTGTCCTTTTCTGATTCCAAAATAAACTTCCTTTTATTATAGAGGTTAATGGCCCTTTTGTTATCAGAAACTACCTTTAGCCAGATACTTTTCACTTTCAGTTTTTTGGCTTCATTTTCCATTTCCATTAAAATCCGGGAGCCAATACCTCTTCCAATATATTCCTTTTCACCAATATACCCCCAATATTCGCAATCAACATTTGTTATATGTTTTACACCACATGCACCAATTTTAACTGCATCTACCTCAATTCCCCATATTAAATAATCCTTTGCTTCTTTAATTCTCTCGAACCATATTTTCTGATCTTCTTTTGAAAATGAACGTGTATTGGTAAGGATTTTTATTTCATCATCATGCAACCAGCCATATGAAAGATCAAGAAACTCGGATGAAAACTCTACTAAAACAGGCTTCATTTAAATAATGAGAATTAGCTATAAGTTATAGGAGTATGTTTCGTACACAACACCTCTTCCCCCAAATCCCTGCTTGGGGAAAATCAGGTTAGTGTTAAGCATGAATCCATTATTCCCGTTTGAAGTTCCCAAATCAAAAAAAGGAATCACAGAATATAGATTGTTAATCAGTTCATTAAAAAGAAAATCCAATGCACCTTTTCGTCTTCCTTCCTGTGTTATTGAAATATACTGTGCCTTCACAGTTGTCGATGATATATACACTACAACTCCGGCGATGGCAATGTCTTCAGAATATGCAAGATATAACTTAATATTCCCCGGAAAACGATCTTTTAATAATACGATTTCTTCGAGACTATGTATCGGCTTTGCTGAATATTTTCTGTTAAGGTTTTCATTTAACATTTGCCAGAAAAGATCATAACGATCAGATTCTGAAATCTCTATTCCAAATTTATTCCCTTTTTTAATGCCTCGCTTGCGACATGTAGTAAATCTTAGCCGTGTTGATAAAGGAATTACTGAAGAAATATTACAGGCTACTTTATTTGCTCCCAGCTTATGGAGCAGATAAACATCCTCCTGGGTAGGATACTTATGGTAGATATACGGGACAGGTTTATAAATTACTTTTTTTATATTCTCTTTCTTTAATTCACTATTGAGTAGTTGAAAAAACTCTATGATTTCCAAAACAGAAACTTTATTGGAACAGACAAATCCGCCATATGTAAGGCCTTTATGAGAATAAAATGACTGATCTTCAATATTACCGGGAATTACAGCTAATATTCTTTTATTTTTTGTAAAAAGGAATGAACTATCAGTATAACGGTCCAAATGATATTCAAGGTAGTCTCTTAAGAAAATGAAAGTCCCGTTCCTTGATTCCATAATAAATTCATCCCATCTGGATTTATCCTCTAAACTATATTTGTGTATTTTGATCACTTATGAATCTATCTATTTTGTTTTTTTCTTATCAGCTGGGTACGTTTCCGGCAAGCGAGTCGGTATTAAGGAGAAAGGGGAAAGTAATAATTAAGATAAAGGACAAAAGTCACAAGATAAAAGTAAAAAAAAGGTTGATTATCTGGTTTTTTGGACGATGGAACCGAGGATATTTTTGAGCTCCCCAGATTCAAAGGTTATGTTCAGAAAAGTGTGTTATTTCTCTTTCTGAAGATTAATTCATTATTGGACAATATATTGTGCATATCTGGATCCAAATTTTTCAATAACTATCACTGTAAATTCAAAAAGTCTCTCACAAAGGTCTTTTTTCTTTATCTTCCATTTTTACTTTTTAATTTTTATCTTGTGACTTTTATCTTGTGTCTTGCCCGAAAGGTAAGCTTTCGCCCCGTCATTCCCAATGGATTCTAAGGAATAACAAGGCATTATATAAGTGTAATTCAGTATGTTACCCGGCAATTCCCCCGGATAATTAATTATTTCCTTAACAAATCTTCATTATCACCATCACTCCATAACAAGAGTAAATCTGCCGGTTTCATCTTTTCAAACTTTGCTTCTGTTTCAGACGGATCGATAACAGTACAATTCACCTTCCTGCCAACCATCTCTTCTGCCTGTAAGACCTTCCTCGCCAGATAATCCAGGTCAAGATCTTTCGACACCAGTATAAGCTCGATTTCCGAGCTATCCTTTCCCCGTGCAAAATCACCTGTCAGATATACAGAAAAAAGGGTGCCTATACGATGTAATACTTTTTCAATTACCCGGTCTATGCCTGTTTCTTTTAAAATTATACTATGGATATCCATGTAAAGAGGATGATTGGAATTCGCCTGAAATAGCTTTTTATTTCCTTCACGGACCGAAGTTAATAATCCAGCTCCTTCAAGCCTGTTAAGCTCAACACGTATGGCATTTGTCGATTCCCCGAACTCAGATTCAAGTCCGCGCAGGTGAGCTTTTGTTTTGCTGTTAAGAAAAAACTTCTTTAACAGCTTTATCCTTGTCTGTGATGTTATGAGGCTGCCAATCATCAGGTCAGGTTATTGAGTAACAAATTTACTCGTTTTTTTTAAAAATACAAATCAGCAATGGTTTTTATGACTCCATCCCGGGAAGATAAGTTGCTTCAGTTTTCGGAGGTTCGTCCGTTTGAAACTTCGGTGCTAACCCAGTCGCCAGCCGCCGGAAGCCTGTTGCCTGTCGTCGGATTTCGTGCATTCGTCAATATTGCAACAATTCAGATAATCATTTGTTTATAAATACTATATTTGCATTTGGATCAATCATAATTTCAGATGCAACTTTTTACTCAGAGTATATGTCAATAATGAAACCGTCGGCTTTATGAAAAAGATATTTCTTCTTTTAATTTTATTAACTGTTCCATTGGTATTATCGGCTCAATGGTATGGAGACGGACTTTCGGCAGGTACGGCATATTATGGGGTTATTAACAGTTCATATCCCATGCAGGACTGGAATATTACTAATTACCCGGGTGGTGTTATTTATGTCGGCCAGTCAACATCAGGCCATAATGATCTTGAAATTGGAAATGGAGGGACATTAACTATCAGTCAGGGTATTACTGTTAAATTTTGTACTACAGCATCTGATCTTAGAATTACTGGGACCGGTATTCTTAACGCATCAGGATCCTCTTCCAGTTTTATAGTTTTTACCAAAGATGCACAGGCGACCTGGGGACATATTTCATTTGAAACCTCAACAGGCAGTTCAACGATAAACTATTGTGAAATTGAATATGGATCAAAAACGGGAAGTGGGCTTGATGGATATGGCGGAGGTATTCAAATTAAAACTACCAATCTTACAGTTTCTAATTGTTTAATCCACCATAACATAGCCAAATATGGTGGTGGAATCTTTGTTAATCAAAATGTCAATCCTACAATTTATAATTGTCACATTTACTCAAACACTGCAACAACATCAGGGGGGGGGCTTTATTTTTGGGCTTACTCTTCTCCAATAACATACAATTGTATAATCGATTACAATACTTGTACAGATAACGGCTCAACTTATGGAGGCGGAGGGTTGGGGATATATACTACTAATTATGGAACTGCTTATGTTTTAAATTGTACAATTGTAAATAATACACATCAGACTACCAGTACAAAAAGGGGCGATAATATCCATTTAAATGCTTCCAATGCAATTAGATTTATTAATTGTATTGTGTGGGGATCTGATTATTCAGTATTTATTGACGTTACTGCCAGGTCTTACAATTTTATAAATTCTGCTGTTCAAAGAATTTATAATGCATCAGGTGAAGTGTTGATTTCTTCCTATACAAACAGCTTCAAGATTAATTCGTCTAATACAGGATTAAATCCGGATGGTCCATTTTTTAAAGAAACTGATGGTTCCGACTGGTCAATAGAAGTAGTTTCTCCTTGCCGTGATGCAGGAACAACACCGACCCCTACGGTACCAACAGATTATGCTGGTAATTCAAGAGTCAGAACTTACGATATCGGCGCTTATGAAGTTCAATATAACTATTGGTTAACTTCAGCTGGTACAACTGATTGGGCAACCGGAAGCAACTGGAACGGAGGTGTTCCGACAAGTTCTCAAAATGTTGTTATCCCGACAGGTGCTTCTAATTATCCTGCTGTTTCCACTACAATAGATTTTACTATAGGTTCCGGGTATGGAATGGTACTTGATCCGGGAGCAAAAGTCACTTTGGATCAACTTACAGCAAGCGGCGATCTTAAACTAATGTCAAATGCTTCTAACATTAGTTCCCTGATAATTAATAATTCCGGTGTAACCGCTATTGAGGAACTGTATCTATCTGGTGGCGGTTCTCCATATTACAAATGGCATTATATCTCATCTCCTGTTTCTTCGTTACCCGTAAGCACATTTGCTCCAACACCGACTATTAATTTTGCTCAATATTTTGAAGCCCGGCCTTCTACTGATCCATTACAGGGTTGGATCGGATATGACGGTTATATATATTTTGGGGGAGGTTTTCTTACTGGTTTACCATATGACATCAGAGGGACAAACCTTACTGTCGGAAAAGGCTATAATTATTATTACACCTCTAGTTATAAGTTTACATTTTCAGGTGATATTAATGTTAGCTCAGTATTTCCAACAATTACTTATGGTGGAGCCGCTACACTTCACGGATTTAACCTGCTTGGAAATCCATTTTCTTCCGGGCTGGACTGGAATACAATAATTAATGATGCAGGTTTTCCAACCTCAACAAGCAAAGGACTATACTTTACGAGAAACAATTCACAGTGTTCCTATATTGCGGGTGTTGGCTATCCGGACGCATCTGTTACAGGCATTATTCCTCCAATGCAAGGATTTTTTATTCATACAACAATTGCTTCGACGACGCTTCCTCTTCTTGCCGGAGCCAGAGTCCATGATATTCCTGCCAGGTACAAAGGAGAAAAAGAGATAATTCCATTAGTACGACTTCAATTGGATAATGACAGCACAAAAGATAATACAGTTGTCCGCTTTGATATCAAAGCAAGTACTATGTTTGATAATGATTTTGATGCTGTCAGAATGTTCCTTGATGAAACTAATCCATTTATTTATTCAACAGATGGCCTTACCAAATATTCAATTAATGGACAACCTTTCCCGGAACAGTCAATTGAAATTCCAGTGGTGATCAATATTACACAGGAAGGCATTCATACTCTTACAGCAACACAGCTCCAGGGGCTGGATGATTATACTGCTGACCTTATAGACAATGTTACAGGTTTCACTGCAAGACTCAGTTCTACTCCTGTTTTAACTTTCTCCTCAACAACAGGTTTGATAACTGACAGGTTCATTCTTAAGATCAGCAACATTGCTACAGCTGTTGAGAATCCGATTATGCTTGATAACACATTTAACATCTACCAGGGTTTTGGCCTGATCAACATCCAGACAATCGCTGATGAATGGGATGGGAAATCCGGATCTGTTAAGGTTCTTGATCTGGCAGGAAAAACCATAACCAACTTGCAAAATACCGAATTCAATAAAAATTCAGTAATCCAGGTTCAGGCACCGGAGACGAAGGGGCTTTATATGGTGGAGATCAGATCGGGGGTAAAGAGGTATGTGGGAAAGGTCATTGTTAAATAAGGCGTAGAGGCGCAATGGCACAAAGGTGCAACGGAAGGAACTTGTAAATAACTTACCATTAAGCCGCTGAGCCGCTGAGCCTCTGCGCCGTTGAGCCGTTTAATTAAATTTGCTCATTAATATAAAAAAGATACATTTGTAATTCTGAAACATCTCTTTGCATTTGAAGAACATAGACCGGAAAATATCATCTAAGAGATCATACATTAAGCCCCTTGTTACCAGAGTGATCCTGGATAACTCCATTTCGCTTGTTATGATGACTACCACACCTCCGAATCCTCCCCCGAGAAGCGGTGGTGAAAAGGGAACAGATTCTCCGTTTCAGAGTCCATTCGGGGATAAGCCGTTCGGGTAAAGCAGAGAGCTAAGGGCGGAGTGCGAAGAGCCAAGAGCAGAGGGTAAAATAATCTACTATATAATCGTTTTTCTGAAGGCTGTTATTTTTCTTGATAACACGTCAAGGGTTTCTTTTTCCCGATTCAGGACTTCACTCTTTAATAATCCCGATAAATTAAGTATTATCAGAATATTTACACACTCAAAAACTGATCGTCTTGAGATATTGAGAAATTGTCCAAATTCCTTATCTGAAAAGGATCCTGAACCTTCTTGCCCTGTGAAATATTCTCAAAATTCAGTAATAATATTTCTTAACAAGAATAATTTTAAATTGCAACTTATGTAATTCACATTAGTTTATTTCACATGGAGAGACCTGTGAAATAAGTTAACCTAGAAAGTTCTTTAATCTATTCTTGATATACCTTTTACCATAGGTACTTTTAAGATATTTTTCACGATGTAATGCATCAGCCTGATTTAAGCAGCCTTCATAATATACCAATTCTAAAGGAATCCTATTTTTTGTTGAAAAGACTCTTCCAGAATTATGTTCTAAAATCCTTTCTTTTAGTTGGGAGGTATAACCGGTGTAAAATTTACCATCCTTTTTACTTAACAATACGTATACAAAATATTCCATAATAATTCTATTTCACAGGGCAGGCTATATTGTTTGTAATACTCATTGATGCCGCCCTGAGTTGTTCTGCAAATCGATACAGTTTTTTATCTTCTATTTCATTTGCAATTTCAAGCAAGGATTTAGTAACTAAAATACCTTCCTTCCAGATTTTAAGGTTTTCAAATCTAAACATAATGCAGCGAGAATTAAGTTAAACATCTTATAAAGATACCAAACTTCCTGAAATTAAGCGGAGAGGAAAGGGCGAAGAGCGCTCTTCTTTTTTAAATAAGTCATGCGGTCTGGTCGCCCCGCTTCGCGAGGCTCCGTCTTCCGGTCGTGCGGTCCTGCAGTATGCCAAATAATGGTTTCAGTAATGACCGCAAAACTGCAAGACCAGTAGACTGCAAGACCAATAGACTGCAAGACCAGTAGACTGCCAGACCAAATTACCTCTATTTCCCTGATCTCAGGTACCTCATAAAGCTGCTGTTTCCATTGATGAGCTTCTGGGCTTTTATTCTTCTGTCTGCAGCAATCTTTGAATCGATATAGGACTGATCTTCTGCAATGTAATACATGCTTTTGACCTCGCCTGCAGATCCTTTGGAAATATTCAGGAAATTTCTGAATTCAGCATCACTATTTCTGCACCCTGTGAAATAGTGATCACTCCAGTGTCAAAAAGTTCTTTAGTCTGTTTTTAATATATCGCTTACCATATGTAGTTTTGAGGTATATTTCTCTATGAAAAGCATCTTTGGGGTCTAAGCAACCTTCAAAATAAACTAATTCAAGAGGTAATCTAAATCTTGTTGATGTGACATCCCCTCTTTTATGTTCTTCGATTCGTCGATCCAAATCATTTGTATAGCCGGTGTAAAAGTGCCCGTCTTTTTTACTTTTTAAAACATATACAAAATAAATCATAATATCAGTATTTCACAGGGTCTGAAATGTTGTTCATAATAGATAGTCCGGCTCTAGAAATCTGGTCTTTGAAAGAAAAATCACGACACTTTCTAAAGTCAGAATAAATGAGATTAACCAGCTCTCTAGACATTTTCCAAACTCCACCCCGTGAAATATGTATCTCTCTATACAAATTCAATATAAATGAACTGTTTATGGATTAGTGCAATAGATCTAGCTTTGGATTTATTTCACGGGGCAAGTCCTCAAAATTTTTAATTGTTCCCATTTTAACACGATTTATATTAATACTTTATTCCACACAGTATAAAGTTACAATTTTTTCATCATATAATAATTTGATTTTAATGGTATGATGGAATCCACATGTAGCTGATTATTATAATATTGTGTTTGTGTATGCAAAAACATGTGGGTTTCATATTTACAAGACCTCAAGTCTTAAAAGACGTTCCGTGTTAGCGGAACAGACAGCCCCCTGAAGGTAAATACCCCCCTTTAGAGCCTGTCCCGATAGCTTGAACGAAGTGAAAGCGTATCGGGAGGGGTTGGGGGGGGTAATGATGGATCGGGGGGTTGGGGGGTAATGATGGCATGGAGGGATGGGTCACTTCTTACAAAACATTATCCACTATTCCGGCGGGTGTAGTTAATAACCGTTTCCTCAATCTTCCGTTTGATATCTTTCCATCTAAGATTCCTGTCTTTTAGCAGAACAGGAAATTCGGATTCTTCCACATCTTCAAAATAAATCAGGCTTTTCAAAACAAGCAGATCACTTTTCTGATCATACTTCTTCAGATAAAAACCCAACAGTGTTTCAATGTCATATTTGTCGAGAAGAAAATATATATCTATAAAATCTTTAATCCGCTGGCCGCTCGTCGAGATCGCATTAAGCTTCATGGCAATTATATCCTGTTCCGAGAGAATATTAATATTATCCTCTGTAACCGGGTCATCTATCAGATGATATCTGTGTGCAATAATATCGACTTCTATATCATCGATAGCTACCCTGAGTGTATTACGAGCTGAAAATAAAAGAACAAAATCAAAATCCTGATTAAGATTTTCCAGCATCTGTTCCGTATCAAAAGAGAAAACGGAGAAGAGATCTATATCTACTGATCGCCTGTGACCGTTATATAATGCGAGTGCCGTACCTCCCGCGAGATTAAATCCTTTAAGATATTCTCTCGATTGCAACGATCTCAGGAGTTCCAGAGTTGAGGCATCGACTGCTTCCTTGTATAGCATCTGAATTCTGTTTTTGACCTGCAAAAATATTTTGATACGAAATTGAGTGTCTTGGGATCCATATAGTTCAGTTCAAGAAGCACCTTTTCAGTTTCCTCTTTTCCGTAATACCTGAGTACAAATACCATTTCATCAAAAGTTCCCAGACTAAAGATCCTTTCGATAACAAGTCTTTTTGAAACAGTTTTTCCCGGTTTGATATCAATATCCCAGAAATATCTCTGTTTCAAAATGTCTGAAATATCTTTTTTACTGTTCATAGTTATCTATAAATATAGTAAAAAAGACGGAAAAATCAAAAGGAAAGCATCTTGGATTGCGGATTGCGGATTTTAACTTTTCAGAAATTGGTTCCTTCAAGATTGCTTCGTTGCCCCACTATCGTGGGTCTCCTCGCAATGACAGTACTTTCTAATAAAAATTACTGTTCTGATTATTGAATATATATAAGAAGTAAAACTGTCATTGCGAGGAGCGTAGCGACGAAGCAATCTCAATCACAGACCGCTAAATTACCTTCATCGTTGCCAGCCCGATAAAATAATAGACAAATTGGATTTGTAGGCCTGCTTCCTGAATATGAAAAACTTGGTAAAATGATTAATAGCTATTTACAATATGTCGAAACACACTGGAATTCTTAACCTGGTACCCAGAGACCCAGGAACCAGGACCTCGAAGCGAAGCGAAGATCCCGATTTATCGGACAAAACCCAGCGACCTTAATTTATATCTCGTTTCAGGTTTTTTCGTAACTT
>Ga0307379_10001616_pt1 | contig 35206 bp, 26 predicted proteins | sample UN2MG_FD_202237 | JGI IMG/M metagenome (GOLD analysis project Ga0307379, IMG submission 202237) | Soil microbial communities from Risofladan, Vaasa, Finland - UN-2 | ecosystem: Environmental > Terrestrial > Soil > Coastal area > Acid sulfate soil | place: Finland: Risofladan, Vaasa | collected...
TTATATTAAAAAACAAATAAGCTCCCCTCTTTGCTTTAGCAGAGAGGGGCGGGGGGGTGAGTACATGTAATTAAAAGAGGATTACGCTCCCTTCGGTCGTGATCCTCTTGCGGGGTGCTTAACAAAGAAAAAGCCTTGCCCCGCTGTCGCGTGGCTACGGTCTTTTTTATTGCTGTCCCTTACAAAAGCAAGCTTTTGACGGGCCATCAACAAAAAAGCCCTGTTGCTTTCGCAACAAGGCTTTTTCTTTGTAGCGGAGGGAGGATTCGAACCTCCGACCTTTGGGTTATGAGCCCAACGAGCTACCACTGCTCCACCCCGCAGTATTACGTGGGTGCAAAGTTAATATTAAGGAGTCAAATACCAAAACAAATGTGAATATATTTTCTAAAAGGAGTCCGAAGTCTGAAGTCAGAAGTCCGAAGCAGATCTTTCGTCTTCGGTCTCCGGACTTCCGGCTGAATGGAAATTGAATTTTAATTGCTATTTTTGCCTGAGATATTTCTGGAAACAGTTCACTATCGGGTTCATTAAAAAGTAATTATCATGCCCAGAGTATTCAAAGCAACCGAAATAGAAAAAGAAGAAAAAGAAATCAAGCGTGATTATCTCGACAGACATATGCCTCATATATTCTGTCCCGACCAGGTGAAAAGAGGTGAAAAAATTGCCGTGAAAGTAAAGATGGGGGAAGAATACACCCATCCTGATGATCACGATCATTTTATAAGTGTGATACAACTGTGGAACAGGGAAACATTACTCGCTGAAGCCAGGTATACCGCAGGTGTATACGGTACACTTCCGTCTCATGTCGAGATTGACTTCTATATTGTCGCCCCTGAAGTGTCAATGAATCTTTCAGCCATGGCAGTATGCACCAAACATGGTTTGTGGCAGAGCGAAGATAAACCTGTAAAAGTCATTTAATGGCTAAGAACGATAAGAAAAAACGCAACTGGCGGGATAAATACAGGTTTTCTGTCATAAATGACACAACCTTTGAAGAGACCTGGAGAATCAGACTCACCAAGTACAATGCCTTTCTCCTGATAACTGCTCTTGTTCTCTTCATTATTGCTGCCACAACATCCCTTATCGCCTTCACTAACCTCCGTGAGTTTATCCCTGGTTATCCGGATGTTATTATGAGACGCAATATCCTTGTGAGCGCAATACGACTCGATTCCCTGGAGAAGGAACTTGCACTCAGGGATAAATATTTTGCAAACCTTAACGCAATCATCTCGGGAAACGAGCCTGTTGACCTCTATTCGATACAGGATACATCCGGAAATTACAAGTCAATAAGTTTCGGGAATTCACCTGAAGATTCCGCTCTCCGAGCGAGGGTGGAGCAGGAAGAAAAATTCAATCTTACACTCGGTCCCACACCGGCGGAATCCGTAACAAGCCTGGCAGGGCTCCATTTTTTCCCGCCTGTAAAAGGGATAATTTCAGCCAGATTTGACCTTCGTACAAAACACTATGGCACAGATATCGTTACAAAACCAAAATCAACTGTCTCGGCAGTGCTTGACGGTACCGTAATATTAACGGGATGGACAATGGAGACAGGATATGTCATTGAGATTCAGCATCCGAATAACATTGTTTCGGTATACAAGCATAATGCAAGCCTCCTGAAAGAAACCGGGGATCTTGTCCGTGCAGGGGAACCCGTTTCCATTGTAGGCGACTCAGGTGAGTTATATACTTCAGGACCACATCTTCACCTGGAAATATGGTATAAGGGCACACCTCTTGATCCTGAAAAACATATTTTCTTCTAATTATATGCTGCCGGTATGCTGCAAAAAATTGCACTGCTAGGATCAACCGGATCAATCGGAACCCAGGCTCTTGATGTAATTTCAAGATACCCGGATGAATTCGTTGTAGAGAACCTGACTGCAGGTGATAATGTTGACCTTCTGATAAGTCAGGCGAGACAGTTCCATCCCGACAGCGTAGTTATTGGCAACAAGGAGCATTTTAAGAAACTCAGGGAAAGCCTGAAGAACACTGGCATTAAAATATACGCCGGCAATGAGGAAATGGAACATGTGATTACCGCTTCAGATGCCGGTGTTGTTCTGGCAGCTATCGTAGGATATTCGGGACTCAGACCTGTAATTGCAGCTATAAAGAGCGGTAAAAAGATAGCTCTGGCTAACAAGGAAACACTTGTCGTGGCCGGTGAAATAATCAACAGACTTATTGCAGAAACGGGAAGCTCAATAATACCGGTCGACTCGGAACATTCCGCTATCTTTCAGTGTCTGGCAGGAGAGGAGCACGACAGTATCGAAAAAATAACACTCACAGCTTCAGGAGGTCCATTTCTGAATATGACGGAAGAAAAGCTACTGAAAGTAAAACCCGAGGATGCTCTCCGGCATCCAAACTGGAATATGGGCGATAAAATTACAATCGATTCTGCCACGATGATGAATAAAGGTCTTGAGGTAATTGAAGCGCATTGGCTCTTTAACCTTAAGCCGGAACAGATAAAAGTCACAATTCATCCTCAGTCAATAATCCATTCATTTGTACATTTCAGGGACGGATCAGTAAAGGCTCAGCTAGGGATACCTGACATGAGAATCCCGATTCTCTATGCCCTGAGCCATCCGCAGAGGCTGGCAACAGGGCTTCCGCGACTTGATTTCACGGAGTACCCCGCTTTCACTTTTGCTGAACCTGATATTAAGAAATTCAGGAGCCTCTCCCTTGCTTACCGGGCATTGAGTGAAGGCGGCAATAAGCCGTGTGTTCTTAACGCAGCAAACGAAACAGCTGTCAGGGCTTTTCTCTCAGGTGAAATAGGATTTATGCAAATACCTGATGTGGTTGAATATGCTCTCGAAAATAATTCATATCTTGCGTCCCCAAAACTTGAGTCGCTTGAAATATCAGACAGGCAGGCCAGGGAAACCGCAAATGATTTCATAAGTAAAATCAAGAATAGAAAATGACCGTTCTTATCAAAATAATCCAGTTCCTGTTAAGCCTTTCAATTCTTGTTATCATACATGAGCTGGGACATTTCATGTTTGCAAGGATCTTTAAAACCAGGGTCGAAAAGCTGTACCTCTTCTTTGATCCGTGGTTTTCACTGTTTAAATACAAAAGGGGTGATACAGAGTACGGTATCGGATGGCTGCCTCTGGGAGGTTATGCCAAGATATCCGGGATGATAGATGAATCGCTCGACATTGAGCAGATGAAACAACCGCCGCAGCCATGGGAATTCAGATCCAAAAAATCATGGCAGCGTCTTCTCATAATGACAAGCGGTGTCCTGTTCAATTTTATCCTGGCAATGCTCATTTATGTTACTGTCCTATTTGCCTGGGGAGAAACTTACCTTCCGACTTCAAGTGTAAAATATGGTATTGTTACAGATTCAGCAGGATTTGCGCTGGGATTAAAGAACGGAGATAAAATACTTTCAATTGACAATCAATATATTGATAATTTCTACGCAATAACCTCCGATATAGTTCTGAATAACCGGAAAACGATACAGGTAGAACGCGACGGACAGATAGTAAATATTGAAGTAACCCTTGACTATATAAAGAGAGTTCTGAAAAGAGAGGGACAGATTGAACCAAGAGCACCCTTTGGCCCGTATATAATAACTTCGTATGCAAAAGAATCTCCTGCCAGGAGTGCCGGGGTGCTTGTTGATGATGAACTGGTAGGTCTTGATAATATTAAGTTTACCTGGTTTGATGAATTTCAGAAGTACCTGGCCAGGAATAAGAACAAGCCTGTAATAATGAACCTGCTTCGCAAGGGAGAACCTGTTGACATACAGGTAACGCCAACAGATGCAGGAATATTGGGGATATTAAGTAATCTGAGGACTATAGACAACATTTTTGAACTGAAAACGATTCATTACGGATTCTTTCAGTCGATCCCGGCCGGCATAAGCAAAGGATTCAAATCAATTGTTGATTATCTTAAGCAATTCAGGCTGATTTTCTCACGGCATACAAAAGCCTATGAATCACTCGGAGGATTCATTACCATAGGCAGTATCTTCCCCGGGGTATGGGACTGGCAGTCGTTCTGGGAACTGACGGCATTCCTTTCAATAATTCTTGCTGTTATGAACATCCTGCCAATACCGGGGCTTGACGGAGGTCATGTAATATTTTTACTCTTTGAGGTTATTACGGGAAGGAAACCCAGTGATAAATTCCTGGAATATGCCCAGATTGCGGGCATGATAATATTGTTCTCATTGCTTATATTCGCCAATGGCAATGATATTATCAGATATATCAGAAAATAGTTATTTGATTTATCACTTGATTATCAAAAAGTATTATATAACTTTGCATAAACTTAATATCTACTGAAATGGGAAAGATTGGCGCAACCGAGATTATACTGATTCTGCTTGTGGTTATTCTCCTTTTTGGAGGTCGCAAGATCCCTGAATTGTTCAAAGGCATCGGTCAGGGAATGAAAGAATTTAAAAAAGCCTCAAAGTTTGATCCTGATGAGGAGAAGGAAAAGGAAAAAGTACAATAAGATACTTTATTGATATATCGGAAGGGGCATTGTAAAATGCCCTTTTTTATTTATGAAAATACCGGGGGTATTGATTCGTATTTCTGATTTCGCCTTGCCGGTACAAAACCGGCCTCCCTGATCATCAACTGCAAGTCTTCTGCACTGAACCTGTTACTTGAGCCGGCTGCACTCACAACATTTTCCTCTATCATTACCGATCCGACATCATTCGCTCCTGCATGGAGCGATAGCATCGCAGTCTCTTTTCCGACAGTAAGCACGGATGCCTGTATATTCCCGATATTGTTCAGGATGATCCTGCTTATTGCAATTAATCTTATATAATCATGACTGTTATAGCTGCTCCTTATTCCATGCTTTTCCCGAAGCACTGTCCCTTCATCCCGGAACGGCCATGGTATGAATGTTATAAATCCATAGTGATCCTTCTCCTTACCGGACTGCAGATCCCTTAACAGAATCAGATGTTCTATCCTCTCTTCACCTGTCTCAATATGACCATACATCATTGTCGCAGATGTCGGCAGGTTAAGCCTCTGCGCAGCCTTCATCACCTCAAGCCATTCTTCCGCTGATGCCTTGGCAGGTGAAACGGTTTTTCTTACACGGTCAGACAGGATCTCGGCACCTGCTCCGGGAAGAGAATCAAGGCCTGCATTAATGAGGGAGGAAAGAATTTCATGAAAGCTCTTTTTCTCTTTTTTTGCCAGATATACTATTTCAGGAGGTCCGAGAGCATGTAGCTTAATGGAGGGATACAGTTCCTTCAGCTTAATGAAAAGATCAGTGTAAAATCTGAGCCCAAGGTCAGGGTTCATGCCTCCCTGCAAAAGGAGCTGATCCCCTCCGAGAGAATAGAGTTCGTTGATCTTTTCGATGTATTGTTCAGTCGTTGTGATATATGCATCCGGAGATCCCTTTTTCCTGCAAAAATTGCAGAAGGTGCACTGAGAAAAACAGATGTTGGTAATGTTTACATTCCTGTCAATCATCCAACCGACGCTATTGCCGGGATTGTGAACCTGCCTGAGCTTATTTGCCACGAACATAAGCTCTTCAAGCGGAGCCTCTTTGTATAAAGCAACTCCTTCCTCAGCATCAAGAGGAACCAGATTAAGGGCTTTTTCATATAATTTGTTCAGGATCATTGATTTTTATGGTTTTACTCTATAAACCCTGATTTGGCTTCCCAAAGGTAACGTTTTGGAACCGAAACAATCAATAATTTGATTAACTTTACACCTTCCAAAAACCAGTAGCAAAAATATGAAACCTGAAATTGTCAAAATATCCCAGATATCACCAGATCAGTCTGTTATATGTATAATTGGCAAAGAGAGGATACCGGAATACCTCCGTCTGAATAAAACCGAAAAGGAGTATGCACTAAAACAACTTAAGGCTAAGGAGGAATATGTTTTTATAAATTCCTATTATAAGTGCACCTATCTGGTAAGAGTTAAGAGCGATGTCAGTGAATTCAAAGCAAGGGAGGAGATACGAAAGACTGCTTACAGACTGAAAAAGCTTATCAAATCGAATGATCACCAGGAACTTGTGATAACTTCACATAATGCCTATAAAGGTGCAATTGAGGATTTTACTGAAGGGCTTCTTCTCAGCATTTATTCTTTTAACAAATACAAAACAAAAGAACCTGAAGAGCCCAAAAAGAATTATCCTTCAAAGCTGTTGCTATACGGCGATGCGGACAGAACATCTGTCAGATGGCTTGAGTCTCTTACCGATGCTGTCTATATTGCCAGGGATCTGATAAATGAACCTGTTAATTATCTTAATGCGGCAAAACTGGCATCTGAGATCCAGAAGACAGGGAAATTGGCAGGATTCAGCGTTGATGTACTGAATAAAGGCAAGATTGAAGCGCTTAAAATGGGAGGGCTTCTTGCAGTCAACAGGGGTAGTGTTGATCCGCCCGCTTTCTGTATTCTCGAATGGCGGCCTGGGAAAAGCATTAATAAAAAACCATTGATCCTTATAGGCAAGGGAATAGTCTATGATACGGGGGGACTCAATATAAAGACGGGTGATTACATGGCAATGATGAAGGGTGATATGGCCGGGGCTGCCACCGTGACCGGTGTCTTCTATGCAGCTGCAAAATTCAGAATACCTCTTCATATTATCGGCCTGATACCTGCAACTGACAACCGTCCCGGGGGAAATGCTTATACCCAGGGTGATATCATTACAATGCATAACAGGATGACTGTCGAGATCGGAAATACTGATGCTGAAGGCAGGCTTATCCTTGCTGATGCCCTCAGCTATGCATCAAGATATAATCCTGAACTCATAATCGATATAGCGACACTGACAGGTTCTGCTGCTGTAACTTTCAGCAACCAGGCAATTGCATTGATGTCTAATGCAGACAGGAAATATATTTCACTACTCGAAGAGTGCGGACAGATGGTGTATGAAAGGATTGCAGAACTTCCATTCTGGGATGAGTATGGTGACTTGATCAAGTCAGATATAGCTGATATAAGGAATATAGGAGGCCGCGAAGCCGGTACAATCACTGCCGGAAAATTCCTCGAGAATTTTACAAAATTCCCGCTTATCCATCTCGATATTGCGGGTACAGGATTACTTAAGAAAGATGATTATTACAGACTGAAACAGGGCCCCGGTTCAGGATTAAGGCTGCTGGCAACATTCCTTAAACAGCTGGCAGCAGATTATAAAAAATATAAGCTTTGAATATGGAAACAAATACAATTATAGCTGGAATTTCGCACGGTGATATCAATGGCATTGGTTATGAGGTTATAATAAAATCCCTCATGGACAATATGATCAATGATATTTGTGTTCCGGTAGTCTATGGTTCTCCAAAGGTAGCGGCATATCATCGCAAAGCCTTGAATATTAACAATTTCAGCTTTAATAACATAAGATCCCCTGAAGAAGCGAATCATAAAAAGGCAAATATGATTAACTGCCTCGATGATAACATCAGGGTTGAGCTCGGAAAATCCACCGAGCAGGGAGGAGAAGCCGCTCTGATATCTCTGGAGAGAGCGGTTGATGACCTGTTGAACGGTAAAATAAATGTGCTGATCACAGCTCCTATTGACAAAAAAAACATTCAATCAGAAAAATTCACTTTCAAAGGGCACACTGAATATCTGAAGTCGAAAGCAAATGCAGCAGATGTACTTATGTTCATGATAAGCGAGAACATGCGGATAGGGTTTGCAACTGGTCATGTCCCTCTGAATATGGTATCAGGCTTATTGACAATTGAATTGCTTGTCCGGAAATTAAAACTGATGCATCAGTCTCTTATGGTCGATTTTGGTATACGCAAGCCGCAGATAGCGGTACTTGGACTCAATCCACATGCAGGCGATAGTTCCTTACTGGGAACTGAAGAAGCTGAAATAATAATTCCTGCAATGAAGCAATGCGAAAGAGAAGGAATAATGACGTTCGGGCCGTTCCCGGCAGATGGATTTTTCGGAGCCGGATCATTTACCAGGTTTGACGGTATATTATCAATGTATCATGATCAGGGACTTGCACCGTTCAAAGCGCTCTCCTTTGATTCAGGAGTCAATTTCACAGCAGGCCTGCCGTTTGTGAGAACATCCCCGGTGCATGGAACCGCCTTCCATATTGCAGGGAAGGGAGAAGCCTCTGAAAATTCATTCAGGCAGGCTCTCTATGCTGCCTGCAGCATTCTTAGAAACAGGCAGAAATATGCTGACCTGACAAAAGATCCGCTCAAAAAACAGGATATAGAGATACACACTGACAAGGTTGATGAACTGCCTCCTGAAATTTTTAATACCGAACAACAGCTATGATCGATTACATCAATGGGACAATAACCCGGATCACACCTGCATTCCTTACAATTGAGACCGGAGGCATGGGTTACTTCATTAATATCTCTCTTTCAACCTATTCAAAGCTTGAAGGCAAAGAGGAATTTAAAATACTTGTGCATGAGGTGATCAGGGAAGATGCTCATCAGCTTTTTGGCTTTGCCGACAGGGAAGAGAGGGAAATATTCAGATTACTGATATCTGTCTCAGGGGTTGGCGCAGCTACTGCCAGGATGATGCTGTCATCACTCAACCCTGAAGAGATAGAAAAAGCTATTATAGGATCAGATGTCAATTTACTCAAAAGCGTAAAGGGTATAGGATTAAAAACTGCACAGAGGATCATTGTTGACCTGAAAGACAAGCTTGGCAAACCATCCGAAACCGGTGAAATATTTGCTGTATCGGACAATACAATGCGCGAAGAAGCGTTATCTGCCTTAGTGATGCTTGGGTTTGCCAAAAGCGCTGTCTCAAAAGTCCTTGACAGGATTTTACGTGAAGAAAAAATCCTTTCTGTCGAGGACCTGATAAAGAGGGCGCTGAAGAACTTGTAATACTGAAAAAAGCCGGATTGGGATCAAGGATATTACATAAGAATATTCTGGTATTTTTATATCCTTTGCTGATGTCTTCCTTGTTATTAACCCCGGAAGAAGCCTTCAGCCAGATCTCTGTTCAATCGGGCGATACATCCCGGAAATCAATACTCAAGCTGGAAGATGTTTCAGGAATACCCTGGGAATCACAGCAAAAATCACCTCTCTTTCTCGATAATCCTTCAAATATTAAATCAAATGTTATTTATGATCCTGAAAAAAATGAATATGTAATTTATCAGAAAATAGGATCGTTAGATTACCGTCCGCCGGTACACATGAGCCCTGAAGAGTTCAGAAAATATGAATATTCAAGGGCAATGCGCGACTACTGGCAATCGAGGATCTCCGGCGATGAATCCGGGTTCAGATCCACTCTTATTCCACAGATCGAGATTGGCGGTGCAGCATTTGACAAGATCTTCGGCAGCAATACAATAAATATCATTCCGCAGGGATCAGCCGAGCTGATCTTCGGTATAAATATATCAAGGACACAGAATCCGACTCTTTCGGAGAAGCTGAGGACAATTCCGACATTCGACTTCAAGGAAAAGATCCAGATGAATGTCACCGGAACAATAGGTGATAAAATGGAGCTGGGAGTTAATTATAACACTGATGCGCTGTTTGAATTTGAGAACAGGACAAAGCTTCAGTATTCGGGAAAAGAGGACGAGATCCTTAAAAAAGTCGAAGCAGGTGATGTCACCCTCCCTCTTACAGGGACACTTATAACCGGCAGTTACAGTCTCTTCGGGCTTAAAACAGAAATGCAGTTTGGCAAACTGACAGTCACAACAGTTCTTTCGCAGCAGAAGGGCGAATCTTCGGTCGTTGAAGTAGAGGGAGGTGCTCAGCTTACGGATTTTGAAATTTTTGCTGACGAGTATGAGGCAAACCGTCATTTTTTCCTGTCACAATATTTCAGGGATATTTATGATGACGCACTCAGAAGCATGCCGGTAGTAAGCTCCGGAGTGAATATCGAAAGGATTGAAGTATGGGTGACAAATAAAACAAGCCGCTTTGAAGAGGGAAGTAACAGGAATATTGTTGCATTCATTGACCTTGCCGAAAATGGGAATCACATTTACAACAGCATCCCAGAATTCCAGGAAACGGCAGGAACACCTCTTTATCCCGATAACAGCGCAAACCAGATGTATGACCAGCTGAATTCGGTATATACGGATGTCAGAAATGTTGACCAGGTGACAAATGCATTTGATCCTCTCTACCCGGCATTCCAGATAGGGCGTGATTATGAAAAGATTGAAAATGCTCGAAAGCTGAATGATAGAGAATACACTGTAAATAAGCAGCTTGGATATATTTCACTTAATTCAGCACTGAATACCGATGAAGTCCTGGCAGTCGCTTTCGAATATACCATGAATGGAAAGATATATAAGGTAGGTGAGTTCTCAACCGATGGTATTACAGCGCCCCAGACTCTTATTCTGAAACTCCTGAAAGGGACAACTCTCACACCAAAGCTGCCAACATGGGCCCTGATGATGAAAAACATCTATTCGCTTGGATCAGGCACTCTTGAAAAGAAGGATTTTGAATTAAACATCCTGTATCAGGATGACGAAACAGGAAACTCTATAAATTATCTGCCTGAAGGAAAGCTTGAGGATCAGATACTTCTCCAGGTACTGGGCCTTGATGTTCTGAATTCACAGAATGACCGGGAATCAGATGGTTATTTTGATTTCATTGAGGGCGTGACTGTTATGGTTGACAGGGGAAAGATAGTGTTCCCTGTTCTGGAGCCTTTCGGTAGCCATCTCAGGAATAAAATAAATGATGCAAAGCTGGCTGACAAATATGTCTTCCAGGAACTGTATGATTCAACCCAGACCATAGCGCGGCAGATGGCTGAAAAAAACAAATTCAAGCTTGAAGGCCAGTATACATCCGAATCGGGATCTGAGATCAGGCTGAATGCCATAAACATTCCCCGCGGATCAGTTAAAGTGACTGCCGGAGGTGTAACCCTGGCTGAAAATTCAGACTACACTGTTGATTACAACATGGGAACGGTAAGAATTATCAATCCCGCGCTTATTGAATCTCAGACGCCCATTCAGGTTTCGCTTGAAAGCAACCAGTTCTTCGGTTTCCAGACCAAGACCCTTGTAGGGACACATCTCGATTACCGTTTCTCGGACAACTTCAATATCGGTGGTACAATTCTGCATCTTAATGAAAGACCTTATACTCAGAAGGTCAATTTTGGTGAAGAACCCATTTCGAACACTATCTGGGGTTTTAATACATCTTATAAAACTCAATCACAGGTGCTCACAAATATGATTGACAAGATTCCTTTTCTGGAAACAAAGACTCCGTCATCCCTCTCATTTTTCGGTGAGTTTGCACACCTGATCCCCGGTCATTCAAAAGCGATATCAAATGCAGGTAACTCATATATAGATGATTTTGAGGCAAGTGAGATACCTCTCGATCTGAAAGCATTTAATGCATGGACAATTGCCAGTATTCCGCAGGGACAGGATCTGATCTTTCCTGAAGCGAGGTTTAATGATAATCTCATCAGTGGATTCAACAGAGCTAAGCTTGCCTGGTATGTGATTGATCCGATCTTTCTAAGGAACGGATCATCAACTCCGGGTCATATCAAGAATAATCCTGATACCCAGTCCAGCCATTTTGTCAGAGAAATATTTGAGAATGAGATCTTCCCTTACCGTGAAAGCACAACAGGGATACCTACAAATATCACAATCCTCAACCTTGCATATTTTCCTGATGAGAAGGGTCCTTACAACTTTGACGCTGACCCCGGAACATATTCAGAAGGTATGAACTCAATAGGAAAGCTCAATGATCCCGGATCGAGATGGGGAGGCATCATGAGAGAGGTCCTTACCAGTGATTTTGAAACAGCAAATATCCAGTATATCAAGTTCTGGCTAATGGATCCCTTTGTTGAGGACCCGGATCATGAAGGCGGCGACCTTTACATAAATCTTGGAAACATATCTGAAGATATCCTGAGGGATTCAAGAAAAAGCTTTGAAAATGGTCTGCCTGGTAATCCTGATCCGGTCAATATCGACACAACTTCCTGGGGAAGAGTCCCTACCGTCCAGGCTGTGGTAAATGCATTTGACAACGACCCTGCCACAAGGATGTACCAGGATGTTGGCTTTGACGGCCTCCGGAATCAGGATGAGCAGACATTTTTTTCAGATTATCTCCAGAAAGCAGAATCAATTGCCGCTCCTGATGTATACCAGGATATTCTAAAGGACCCGGCAGGCGATGATTTTCATTATTTCAGGGGGACGGACTACGATCTGGAAGAGATGGGAATAATAGAGAGGTACAAGAAATACAACGGACAGGAAGGCAATTCTCCCACAGCTGAAATGTCGCCCGAAACATACCCGACTTCAGGTTCAACCCTTCCCGATATGGAAGATATCAACCGCGACAACACTCTTAATGAAACAGAAAGTTATTACCAGTACAGAATCAGCATGAGACCCGAAGATCTGATAGTAGGTTCAAATTTCATTGTCGACGAAATAGAGTATGAAGCCACATTGGCAAATGGGGACAAATCGAAAGTAAAGTGGTACCAGTTCAAGATCCCGATCACTGATTACCAGAAGATCGTAGGTACGATCAGCGATTTCAAATCTGTAAGGTTCATGAGAATTTTTCTGCGCAATTTTAAAGAGCCGGTCATTATGAGATATGCTGATCTGGACCTTGTCAGGGCGGAGTGGAGGAAATACAATATCTCATTCATGGAAGGCGGTGAAAGAGTCACATTGCCGGAGGCTTCTGACGGGACATTTGAGATAAGCTCCGTGAGCATTGAGGAAAATTCAGGCAAGGAACCGGTAAATTATGTACTTCCTCCGGGATTTGACAGGATAACCGATCCTTCAAATCCACAGCTCAGGCAGCTTAATGAACAGTCAATGGTTCTCAAGGTCCAGAACCTGGAAGACGGTGATGCCCGTGCCGCATTCAAGAATGTCAATATTGACATAAGGCAATACCGCCGTTTACGGATGGAGGTTCATGCCGAAGCCCTTATAGGACAACCTCTCGCAGATGGGGAACTGACAGCCTTCATCAGGATAGGTTCGGATTACAAAAGCAATTTCTATGAATATGAGATCCCGTTAAAGCTGACACCTCCGGGAAGATATGACAATAAATCAGATGCATCGAGAGCTGAGGTATGGCCTGAAGAAAACAGTTTCAACATTGAGTTGACGGTATTCCAGGATGCCAAGCAGGCACGTAACAGGAAAATGCAGGAGGCAGGATCATCACTGAGCATATCAGATGTTTTCGTATATCCTTATGAAGGTCACAGGATATCAATTTCGGGAAATCCCAACCTCAGTAATGTAAAAGTCATCATGATAGGGATAAGAAATCCGATAAAGACAAGAAATCCGGTTAATGATGACGGGCAGCCCAAATGGGGCGAGGTATGGGTAAATGAGTTACGCCTCAATGATTTTGTAGAGAACGGAGGCTGGGCTGCAAATGCACATTTACAGGCACGCCTCGCTGACCTTGGCACTGTTGATGTTGTCGGACAGTCAAGCACTCCCGGATGGGGCAGCATAGAAAAGAAAGTGAATGAACGAAGCAAGGAACAGGTAATGAAGTATGACCTTTCATCTACTATCGAACTGGGCAGGTTCTTTTCTGAAAAAGCAGGCGTGAGACTTCCTGTCTATATTGGTTATTCCGAAACGAGGATCAGGCCACAGTACAATCCCCTGGATCCGGATATCCCTCTTAATGATGCTCTCCGCAATGCTGAGGACGAGAATGCAAGGGATTCAATAAAAGCCATTTCGGAAGATTTTGCCAGGAGGAAGACAATTACCATCAGCAATGCCGGAATAACAAAACGAGGGGAAAAACCTCATGCATGGGATCTGGCAAACCTGAGCGTCAACTATACTTATAATGAAATTTATCAAAGTGATACAAAGACTGAAATAGATCTGGAAAAGAATTACAGGGGCGGACTGAACTATGACTACCAGGCTCAGCCAGCCAATATAACGCCGTTCAAAAGCGTAAAATTCCTTAATAAACCAGCCTTCAGGCTTATCAAGGATTTTAACTTCTATATCTTCCCCAAAAGCGTCTCTTTCAGAACAGATCTTTCACGTCATTATAACGAAGTGAAAGCCAGGAATATCAACAATCCCTATCTCCGTATTACCCCTACTTATAGAAAGGATTTTGAATGGACAAGAATGTACGATTTTAAGTATGATGTAACGCGTCAGTTAAAGATTGACTTTACGGCAACAAATCTTGCCAGAATAGATGAACCGACCGGCGGAGTCGACAGGGAAAGATATGGCAATGAGTATGAACTCTGGCGTGATTCTGTCATGACAAACCTGCTGAATTTCGGGAGGACAACTTCCTATAACCACTTTATTAATGCAACCTATACAATACCTGTCAATAAGCTTCCGTTGCTGTCGTGGATCAATGCAAATGCCCGCTTTGGATCTGATTATACATGGCTGGCCGGACCTCTTTTTCCTGACAGCATGAATATAAACATAGGTAATTCCATCAAGAACCATAATGAACTTTCGTTCACCGCAATGGCAAACCTGTCAACTCTATATGGCAAATCGAAGTTCCTTAAAAGGATTGAGAACAATACGCGTCCCGATGCTGCCCAGCGGATGAAGCCTGAATACAGAACAGTGAACTATACCAGGAACAATGTAAATTTCAGACAAAATGCAGTCAGGGGGATCGTGCATAACCTCGGCACCACTGATGTCAAGGTCAGGATCGTTAAGAAGACAGGAGAAGAAGTCAAAGGTAAAGTTGATATAGTAAATCCTGACAGGATCAACTTTGCAGCAGCAGAACAGGCTGACGGAGCACAGGTGTTCATTGAAGGCCGGGTACCGGTGAAACGAAATCCGCTGACCATAACAGGCGAATATATAATGAGAGCTTTCCTCGGCATAAGAACAGTAAGTCTGACACTTTCTTCATCGCAGGGACAATTTCTCCCTGGTTACATGCCGGAAACAAGATATCTTGGGATGTCGAAATACAACAACATCCAGGCACCGGGGTGGCCATTCATACTGGGCTACAGTGACAGGAATTTCTTCGATAAAGCAGTAAGCAACGGCTGGCTTTCAACAGATACCCTGCTGAATACACCGGCAACATACAGCAACAAGTATGACCTTTCTGCACGAAGCACGATCGAACCTTTCCCCGGATTGAGGATCGATGTCAACGCCGACAGGAGATTCCTTGAGGGAGTAAGCGCTTATTATATAGCTGACATGAACGGAAACTTTCCTGACAGCACGCACAACAGGATCGTAAACGGCAACTTTTCGATTTCAGTCATTTCATGGGGCACCGCATTTGAAAAGATATCACAGAAAGATGACTATGTTTCTCCGACTTTTGAGGCTTTCAAGGAAAACCTTGTTATCATTTCTGAACGAAGAGCTGCAGAAAGAAGCAAATCGAATCCGGGATACAATCCTGATATTGACCCGTTTACAGGAGATCCTATTGAAGGACCCTATAAAAGCGGGTATGGAAAAACCTCACGTGAGGTAATGATACCTGCGTTCCTTGCAGCTTATACCAGGACTGACCCGCACAAGGTATCACTCGAGACCTTCCCCTCAGCACTAAGGATGATGCCAAACTGGAGGTTTACATTTGACGGTTTATCGAAATTTGAATTTATACAGAAGGTATTCAGGTCAGTAAATCTCACTCATCAGTACAGGAGCACATTCCAGATAGGAAATTATACAACAAACCTGAACTATCTGGACGATGGAGGCGGTATAAGTTCAATAAGGGATCTGCAGAATAATTTCATCCAGCAATACGAAATCAATGTTGTAACCCTGAATGAGCAGTTCAGCCCTCTTATTAACATTGACATGAACTGGATTAACAGCCTTACCACTCGTTTTGAATGGAAAAAATCGCGTACCGTATCGCTTAACCTGACAAGCAACCAGATTGCAGATGCCCGCACCAATGAACTTGTGATAGGCGCCGGGTACAGGTTTGATGATGTACAGATAGTGCTGAAAACAGGGGGAGGGCAGAGAGTGCTCAAGAGCGACCTTAACCTGAGGTTTGATCTTTCCATCCGGGACAACAAGACTCTTGCAAGGAAGCTTATTGAAGACGTAAATCAGCCCGTCGCGGGAACGAAGGTCTTTACAGCCGGGCTTACAGCTGATTATATCCTGAGTGACAGATTTAACCTTCAGATCTTTGCCGATCATACCATGAATAATCCGTTTGTGGCAAATACTTTCCCCACATCGAACACAAATTTCGGATTCAGCCTTAAGTTTACTCTGGTCCAGTGAAAAATTTTCAACAAGGACTGATTTTTTTATTTTTTCAGAAAACGTTTGAAACAAAGGCGTACTAATTTTATGGTAAGAAAATCAGCGAATCTGCGTGAAAATAAATGATATACGCAGTTTTTTATACCAATCCTTTTCTATATTTTTGAATAGGATTCAGTTTCTTTTTCGATAAATCTCTGAAAAACATAATCCTTAATTATGAAAAGGACCAAACCAAGATTATCCTTCTGGCAGATTTGGAACATGAGTTTTGGATTCATGGGGATCCAGTTCGGTTTCGCCCTTCAGAATGCAAATGTCAGCCGTATTTTTGAAACCCTGGGTGCTGATCCTTCCGATGACAGGTATAGGTATTGCATGGGCAAGCATTCTCGGTAGCATGGTAAAGCACTTCATTGCAGGAAATACAATGAATGCGCTTATAACGTGAGGCACCTCAATGATAGTAGCCTCCATAATGGTGAAGTTTGTAAGAGACGTTGACGACAAAAAGTAGTAATGGATATAAGGGGATGTATTTTTGATCTTGACGGGGTTATTGTTGATACCGCAAAATACCATTTTCTGGCATGGAAAAGACTTGCGGACCAGATGGGTGTACATTTCACGGAAAAGGATAACGAAAGGCTCAAAGGTGTCAGCCGGATGGATTCGCTTGACATAATCCTTGAGATCGGCAACATTAAGCCGGACAGGAAACTGAAGGAAAAATATGCACGACTGAAGAACGAATGGTATAAAGATTATATAAGCAGGATGACTCCTGATGAGATACTTCCCGGAAGTGCTGAATTCATAAATGAACTTAAAAGCGCCGGCATCAGAACAGCTCTTGGGTCGGCAAGCAAAAATACACCAATGATCCTTGAAAAGCTGGGGATAGTGACATTATTCGATGCAGTTGCTGACGGGAACATTATTAAAAAAGCCAAGCCTGATCCGGAGGTTTTCCTTGTTGCTGCACGGATGATTAATGTGGAACCCTCTCACTGCATCGTTTTCGAAGATGCGGTTGCGGGTGTGCAGGCCGCATTAAATGCCGGTATGACTTGCGTGGGCGTGGGGTCTGAAGAAATACTGATTGAAGCTCATATGATTATATCAGGCTTAAATGAAATGAACCTGAAAAAGCTTAACGAAATTCAAAAGAAGCGGTTATGAACAGCTGTTATAAAAAAGATGAATGGCTCATAATCGAGGAGGGCTTCCATCCTGAACTGAACAGGGATTCGGAAAGCATCTTTTCGATAGGAAACGGTTATATGGGACAGAGAGCAAATTTTGAAGAGCATTATTCAGGTGACACCCTACAGGGTAACTATATTGCCGGAGTATATTATCCTGACAAGACCCGTGTCGGCTGGTGGAAAAACGGGTATCCCGAGTATTTTGCAAAAGTTCTGAATGCACCCAAATGGATTGGAATAGATATAACGGTGAACGGGAAACCTGTTGATCTCGCTTCTGCAAAGATCAGTTCTTTCAGAAGAATCCTGAACATGAAGGAGGGATACCTTGACAGACACTTCACAATAACGGTCGCCAGGAACAAAACCATTGATATACGTGCCGGACGGTTCCTCAGCATGTCGGAACCTGATATCGGAGTCATCAGATTATCAGTCAAATCAAATGATTTTACAGGCACTGTAGGATTTACTGCTTATATCGATTCTGATGTAAAGAATGAGGATGCAAATTACGGTAAGAAATTCTGGAAGGAAGTCAGCAGGGAGTCAACAGCCGGAATGGGTATCATCATTTCAAGAACTATGAAGACAGACTTCCATGTTGCAACCGGTATGGTATATGAGGTGTTGAAGAACAAAAAACGGATAGCAGTAAAACCTTCAGTAATCGATCGCGACAGGTATGCAGGCAATATGATTTCTCTAACTATCAGTCCGGGAGAAGAACTTTCACTGATAAAATACGTTTCGGTGCTCTCTTCACTCAATAATTCCAAAAAGAACCTGAAAGCCGATGTGAAAAAAAGGCTGAAGGAGATATCCGCCAAAGGCTATAAGAAGCTTTTTGCCGATCATAAAAAGGAATGGGAAAGGATCTGGTCAGCCTCGGATGTTGCGATTGAAGGAGACATTGCAGCCCAGCAGGCAATAAGGTTTAATATTTTTCATTTGAACCAGACTTACACCGGGAAGGATGAACGGCTTAATATAGGACCCAAAGGCTTTACCGGTGAAAAATACGGCGGAAGCACATACTGGGATACGGAAGCATTCGCACTTCCTTTCTTCCTGAAAACAACCGATCAGAAAGTTGTAAGAAATCTGTTGCTGTACAGGTATAAGCATCTGCCGCGGAGTATTGAAAACGCAGAAAAAATGGGATTCAAAAATGGTGCAGCTTTATACCCGATGGTTACCATGAACGGGCAAGAATGCCATAACGAATGGGAAATAACTTTTGAAGAGATTCACAGGAACGGAGCAATCGCCTTTGCAATTTATAATTATATCAGACATACGGGAGACAAAAGCTATATGGCTGATTACGGACTTGAAGTCCTTATCGGCATATCCCGTTTTTGGAGCCAGAGAGCAACCTGGTCGGATTATAAAAATAAATATATGATCCTTGGTGTTACCGGACCGAATGAATATGAAAACAATGTCAATAACAACTGGCACACCAACACACTGGCTGTCTGGACGTTATCCTATACAATCACCAGTCTTGAACTATTAAGGAAGGAGAACAGGGATAAATATAACAAGGTAGTCGGAAAAACAAATTTTGAATTCAAAAAAGAAACAGATCTCTGGAAGAAGGTGATAAAAAACATGTATCTGCCATATTACAAGTCAAAAAATGTATTCCTTCAGCAGGATGGTTTCCTTGACAAGGAGCTTATGCCGGCAGAAAGGATACCTGATGCTGAACGCCCGATAAACCAGAACTGGTCGTGGGACAGGATCCTGCGCTCCTGTTTCATAAAACAGGCTGACGTACTTCAGGGCATATATCTTTTTGAGGAGAAGTACGATACAGATACGATAAAACGTAATTTTGATTTTTATGAACCCATGACTGTTCATGAATCATCATTGTCAGCCTGTATACATTCAATTCTTGCCTCCAGGATCGGGAACATTGCAAAGGCCTATGAACTCTATCTCAGAACCGCCCGGCTCGATCTGGATGATTATAACAAGGAAGTTGCCGACGGTCTTCATATCACAAGCATGGCCGGAACATGGCTGGCAATTGTTGAGGGATTTGCAGGCATGAGGATCCACGACAGCAGGATACTTGTAAATCCTCTGATACCGGATCAGTGGAATTCATATTCATATCATGCAAGATTCAGGGGAGTACTTTTCGAACTAAAAGTTAATCATAAAACAGTAATTATAAGAAACCAGTCATCTAAAGCGCTGAAAATCATTATTTTTGGGAAAGAGCATAAGATTCCCGGGAAGGAATGGAAAGAGGTTAAAATAGTCAGAAAGTAAAATTTAAACCGAAAAACCATGGAAAAAATACTTGTAAGCCTGCTGACAATTGTTATGATAATAGCTCTTATTGTAGCAGGATGTTCATTCCTGGCTAAAAAGAAAAGGTTTATGCCATTTTTCTCTGAAGTCGTACATCCGGAGTGGACCAAAGACATGGTTGTCTATGAAGTAAATGTAAGACAGTATACAGACGAGGGTACATTCGCAGCATTTGAAGAACATCTGCCCAGGCTGAAAGCTCTTGGAGTGGATGTTTTATGGTTCATGCCTACTTTTCCGATTGGTGTCAAGGGAAGAAAAGGCGAGCTGGGCAGCTATTATTCTGTAAAGGATTTTATGGATGTCAACCCGGAATTCGGCACAATTGAGGATCTGAAAAAGGTAATTGATAAAACCCATGAACTGGGAATGTATGTTCTGCTCGACTGGGTGCCGAACCATACTGCCTGGGACAACCATCTGACCATTGATCATCCGGGATGGTATGCAAAAGATTCGTCCGGTAATTTTACACCGCCTATCGGCACCGACTGGACTGATGTCATACAGCTTGACTGGTCACAAAAAGGGCTTCAGGATTATATGATAGATGCTATGAAATATTGGGTCAACCTCGGTGTTGACGGCTTTCGCGTGGATCATCCGCACAATACCCCCAAAGAGTTCTGGGAGAGGACGAAAGCTGAATTGAGTGAGATAAAGCCGGTACTGATGCTCGCGGAACATGAAGGGCCGGGTTATTTCATGGAGAAGGGCTTTGATATGAATTATGCATGGGAGTTGCATCACCTAATGAACAGGGTGGCACAGAGAAAAGACAGTGCCAATGCGATAATGAAATACTTTGAAAGGGAACAGGCAGTATATCCGCAGAATGTTTACCGGCTTATGTTCCTTACAAACCATGATGAAAATTCATGGGCAGGGACCATAGATTCACTTATGGGTGATGCCCAGCAGGTTTTTGCCACCCTCATATTCACTGCCCACGGTGTACCATTGATCTACAGCGGGCAGGAGACATGCCTTGATAAAAAACTGAAATTCTTTGTCAGGGATACCATTGACTGGGATGCATGCGACCTTACATCATTCTATATGGATCTTATTAAGCTGAAGAAAGAAAACCAGGCTTTATGGAACGGCATTTCCGGAGGGTCCATGAACAAAATAAAATCGAGCAGAAAAAACAAGATATTTTCATTCTACAGGGAGAAGGACGGCAACAGGGTTGTGATCTTTCTGAACCTGACAAAAAGAAATGTAACATTTAAACCGGATTTAAAAGGTCTTGAGGGTGATTACACTGATTATTTTACCGGAGAAAAAATCACATTGCCATTAAGTGTCAAGCATACACTTAATCCATGGGGATATAAGGTATTTGTGAAATAAAGGAAGAGACCCCCGTATCTGACTGTAAACGTCAGGGACTGCCCCCTAAAGGAGACCAGTATGATGCAATAATGAATTACAGGTGGTTCAGGATTGCAGTTGGAGCAACTGTTTCCGTGTAATTGCCGCTTACATCAGTCAGAGTACCGTTTAGGAAAATAAGATTTTTTAAGTTAACTTATAAGGTTTGATTCTCCGTGAAGATTATGGAAAAGGGACGGGTAACGATCAAGGACATAGCCAGAGAACTCGAAATATCTCCTTCAACAGTATCAAAAGCTTTAAAGGGACATCCCGATATCAGTTCTGCAACGAAAAAGGCTGTCAGGGAGCTCGTTGAAAAATGGGATTACAAGCCGGATCCCATAGCCCTGAGCCTGAAGGTAGGATAGGGAAGGACAATAGGCGTAATCGTACCGGAAATAGTGCATTATTTCTTTTCAACAGTGATAAGCGGGATTGAAGATCTTGCATATGATTCGGATTATCATGTCATGTTCTGCCAGTCAAATGAATTATATGAAAGAGAGGTAAAGGCAGTTGAGACACTTCTCTCCAGCCGAGTTGACGGCATACTGGTTTTCCTGAGTTCGAATATCATCCATCTGTCGGGTCCACAGAACCTGTTGATCGGGAAAAACAGGAAAAAAGGATATATAAGAGCCCTGAAGGAAAATAAATATCCGGTGCTGGAAGAAAACATTATTAAATGCGACACTGCTTCTGAAGCCCGGGCCATAGTTCCTGAATTACTGAAAAGGAGCAGAAAACCCGACGGGATATTTGCAGTCAACGATCTTACTGCCGCCGAAGCCATGAAAATGGTAAAGCTTAACGGGTATAAAGTGCCTGATGATATTTCGATAGTGGGATTTACCAGCGGCATGATCTCAGATCTGACGGATCCGCCTCTTACTTCGGTCCGGCAGCATGGTTATATTGTCGGCAGGGAAGCAGCAAGCCTGCTTATTAACAAGCTTGCAAACGGGAATAAGATACCAATCCAGACAAAAGTCATTAAAACTGAACTTGTCGTTAAAGGATCGACCAGGAAAATAATCTGAGGTTTGAAAAAAATCCTTACTTTTGGCAATGTAAATTATAAAAATCCAGAAACATGAACGTACCGGCAGATCTTTTGTACACCAAAGACCATGAATGGCTTCGCATTGAAGGAGATACAGGTTATGTGGGAATAACCGATTTCGCTCAGGGAGAACTGGGAGATGTGGTTTTCGTTGAGATAGAAACCCTCGGAGAAACCCTGAAAAAAGAGGAAGTCTTCGGAACAATCGAAGCAGTCAAAACCGTATCAGATATGTTTATGCCGGTGAGCGGGGAGATTCTTGAAGTCAATCCTGCAATTGAAGAATCCCCTGATGTGGTAAATAAGGATCCCTACGGGAAGGGGTGGATGATAAAGATCAAAATATCAGATCCGGCAGAAGCAAGTACCCTTCTGTCAGCCGAAAAGTATAAGACACTTTTATAGGGTTTTCTTGACCTCTACTTCCTGGTAGCCTTCAACGATATCTCCAACTTTTATGTCGTTGAAACTCTGAATATTCAGTCCGCATTCGTATCCTCCCACAACTTCCTTAACATCATCCTTGAAGCGCTTGAGCGATCCGAGCTCCCCGGTATAGATCACAATACCGTCGCGGATAACACGCACCCTGGTATTCCGGGTGATCTTCCCTTCCTTTACATAGCATCCGGCAACCGTGCCGACTTTAGTAACCTTGAAGATCTCGCGTATTTCCAGCGTAGCGACAATCTCTTCCTTGACTTCCGGGGAGAGCATGCCTTCCATAGCTGATCTGATTTCCTCTATGGCATCGTAAATAATAGAATAAAGACGTACATCAATCTCCTCCTTCTCTGCAAGCTTGCGTGCTGCAAGTGAAGGACGTACCTGGAATCCTACAATAATCGCATTGGATGCAGCGGCAAGCAGTATATCCGATTCAGATATCTGGCCCACTGCCTTGTGAATGATATTCAGCTGTATTTCAGGTGTTGACAGCTTGATAAGCGAATCGCTCAGGGCTTCAACTGATCCGTCGACATCACCTTTCACGATAATATTAAGCTCCTGGAAATTGCCTATGGCAATCCTTCTTCCTATTTCGTCGAGTGTTATATGCTTCTGTGTACGCAGTCCCTGTTCTCTCTGGAGCTGTGCTCTCTTGGTGGCGATATCCTTTGCCTCCCTGTCACTTTCCATCACATTGAATTTATCGCCGGCCTGGGGAGCCCCATTGAGTCCGAGAATAAGGGCAGGTGTAGCCGGGCCGACTTCCGTAACCTTATGTCCTCTTTCATTATACATCGCCTTTATATGTCCTAAACAGCTTCCTGCGAGGAGTATATCGCCAACCCTGAGCGTCCCTGCTTTTACGAGAACAGTTGCCGTAAATCCTCTTCCCTTATCGAGGGATGATTCAACGACTGTACCGATTGCCGGTTTTTCGGGATTGGCTTTGAGATCAAGCATCTCGGCTTCGAGAAGTACTTTTTCAAGAAGGAGTTCAATGTTGAGACCGCTCTTTGCGGATATCTCCTGTGACTGGTATTTGCCTCCCCAGTCCTCAACCAGGTAATTCATATTGGCAAGAGCTTCTTTAATCTTTTCAGGATTTGCGGTAGGCTTGTCAATCTTGTTGATTGCGAAGACAATAGGCACACCGGCAGCTGAGGCATGATTGATGGCTTCAACCGTCTGCGGCATTACGCCGTCATCAGCGGCCACGACTATAATAGCTATGTCGGTGATCTGGGCTCCGCGTGCACGCATGGCAGTAAAGGCCTCATGTCCGGGAGTATCCAGAAATGTGATCTGCCGTCCGTCATCAAGTTTGACCGCGTATGCTCCGATATGCTGGGTGATGCCACCAGCCTCACCTGCAATCACATTGGTTCGCCTTATGTAGTCGAGCAATTTTGTTTTACCATGATCAACATGGCCCATGACAGTGACGATCGGCGGCCTTGATTTGAGGTCTTCCTCTTCGTCTTCAGCTTCCCTGACAGCTTCCTGCAGTTCGGCGCTCACAAACTCCACCTTGAAACCGAATTCATCGGCAAGAAGTGCCATGGTTTCGGCATCAAGACGCTGGTTTATCGATACGAAAAGCCCCAGGTTCATACAGGTGGAAATGATGTCAGTAACCGGAATATTCATCATTATTGAAAGCTCATTGACCGACACGAATTCCGTGACCTTGAGAATATTCTTTTCCTGTTCAATCCTGTCCTCATCCTCACGATGCTTCTGGCTTATTGCATCTCTTTTTTCCCTGCGGTATCTTGACCCCTTTGACTTGCCTTTTGTGGTGAGCCTTGCAAGGGTCTCTTTAATCTGCTTCTGAACTTCCTCTTCATCGACCTCAACCCTTACAGGTCTTTTCTTCAGGATCTTCTTGCCGGTTTTTTCCTTTTTCTCAACAAGATCAGGCTTGACTACTGATACCTGGTCTTTTTCCTTGGTGATCCTTTTTCTTCTTTTCTTTCTCCTGAAGTCTGTTTCCCCCTCCACTTTTACCGGCTGATAAGGAGCAGGCTTCCTTTTTTCCTCTACAGGAAGATTAATCTTCCCGACAACCGTAGGGCCTGTTATTTTATGATAATCAGGTCTGAAAACCTTAATAATATCTTCTTCCTGCTCCAGGATTGTATCGTCGTCAATTGTTTCCAGGTCTGTTTTTTCCTTTAACAGGGGCTCTTCAACAGTTTCCTTTGTCTTCCTGGCAGCACTCTTCTTTTCTTCTTCAGTTTCAGCTTCTTTTTCTTTTGGCTTTCCTTTCTTTGCCGGTTTTGCCTCCGCGGTCAGAGTATCAGCTTCTCCTTTAATATCAGATTGTGTCCTGCCTTTTTTGTCTTCAGCAACGACACTCTTTTCAGCAGCAGTTTTTTTCTTTTCTGCTTTATCAGCCTCAGCCGGTTTATCGGTTTTTGCCGTTTCAGGTTTTGAAGGCCCCGGTTTTTCGGTTTTGACTGTTTTTTCCAGATCGATCTTCCCGATGAGCTTTATATCCGGCTTTATGATCTCAGTTTTGATATCGACGCCTTTTTTGAGGCCTGAAGAATCTGTGACAAGGACCTCATCTTCCCGTTCTGCATCTTCAGCCTGCTCTATTTCGGGAACATCATCTATTGAAACGGTTTCTTTTTTTCTGTGAAGGTCTTTGAGAATGAGCTTTTCGGATTCTTTCTTTACGCTGATATCCGAGCTGTATTCCTTAACCAGCAGAAGATATGCTTCATGAGGAAGTTTGGTGTTGGGATTAGGATCAATTTCAATACCCTTCTTATGCAGGAATTCTACCATGGTGGCAATTCCTACATTAAACTCCCTCGCCGCTTTACTTAACCGTGTCGCCTTTACGTCCTCTGTCATAAATATGCCTTGTCTTTATATTGACTTCAAAAATAAAAATGTCGCATTATCATTCAAATTCAGATTTAAGGATGTTTACCACCTCCCTGACTGTTTCCTCCTCAAGATCTGTTCTCTTTACCAGGTCGCTTATGGACAGATTGAGAACGCTCCTGGCGGTGTCACAGCCTATTGCTTTGAATTCATCGATGATCCATTCTTCAATCTCGTCTCTGAATTCCTCAAGGTTGACATCTTCCTCATCCTCGCCTCCCGGTTCCCTGTATACATCTATCTCATAGCCTGTAAGCTGACTTGCAAGCTTGATATTCAGACCGCCTTTTCCGATAGCCAGCGATACTTCGGTCGGTTTAAGATATATCTCGGCTCTTTTTGTCTCTTCAATAAGCTTTATTGATGTGATCTTTGCCGGACTTAGGGCTCTCTGGATAAAGAGCTGATTGTTGGCTGTAAAATTTATCACATCAATATTTTCATTGCGAAGTTCCCTTACAATTCCATGTATCCTTGATCCTTTCATTCCAACGCAGGCACCTACCGGGTCAATCCTTTCGTCATATGATTCCACGGCAACCTTGGCGCGTTCTCCCGGGACCCTGACGATCTTCTTGATGGTAATAAGCCCGTCGAATATCTCCGGCACTTCAAGCTCAAACAGCCTTTCAAGGAAGACTGGCGAAGTACGGCTGAGAATAATGAACGGGGTGTTATTTCTCATTTCAACCTTGATGACGACAGCCCTTATCGAGTCACCTTTCCTGAAATGATCGGAAGGTATCTGTTCGCTCTTTGGAATGATAAGCTCATTTCCGTCATCGTCCAGCACAAGCATCTCTCTCTTCCACACCTGGTAAACCTCGCCGGTGACGATCTCGCCGATACGATCCTTGTACTTCATGTAGATATTGTTCTTCTCGAGATCGAGAATGCGTGCCGTAAGATTTTGTCTCAGCGACAGGATTGCCCTTCTCCCGAAATCGAGAAACTTGACCTCATCCGAAACCTCTTCACCCACTTCATAGTCATCATCAATCTTCTTGGCTTCCGAAAGCGGTATCTGGGTTATGGGATCAGTCAGCTCATCATCATTGACAACAGTCCTGTTGCGCCATATTTCAAAGTCGCCTTTATCAATATTGACAATAATGTCGAAATTATCTGCCGATCCGTACTTTTTAGCAAGCATACCCCTGAACACATCCTCCAGAACGCTCATCATTGTCGGGCGGTCAATATTCTTCAGCTCTTTAAATTCCGAAAAAGTATCGGTCAAATTAATATTTTCCATCTGTTGAAAACCTCTTATTTTATTTAATCACTAAAACCTCTTTTGTCGATTTTACCTGGTCGAAATTGAAAGAAATATCCTTCATCTCCCTTGCCTTGCCTTTGATTCTGACTTCCGTTTCCAGCTCAAATCCGCCGTTTGTCACATTCTTAAGATTTCCTGTGAACTTCATACCGTCATTATCGACCACTTCAACTTTCTTCCCCTCATTCTTATAGTACTGCTCAATAACTTCGAACGGCATATCGAGTCCGGGGGAAGAGACCTGGATCTCAAAGTCCACGTTGTTGCGGTCAAGGTGCTTTTCCAGGTACCGGTGCAGGGCAACGCATTCATCAATGGTAATGCCTTTCATTGTATCCGCCAGCACAGTTATCCTGTTTGAACTGCTCACCCTGATAGTCACAAGAAAAATGCCTGTCCCTTTAATGAACTCAGCTACAAGCTTTTCTATATTACTTTTATCAATCATGCTTTATCCCGGATAATAAAATAGGGGACTCTGGTCCCCTAGGCTCAAATACCCCTCAAATCGGTTGCAAAGATATACAATGTTTTGAAAATAGCAAAAAAGATGATGATTATTAACGCTTTATTAAAACCTGGGAAATGTTTAAAAGGTTCAACGGTGCAACGGTTCAACGGTGCAATGGTCATATTCAATATATAACCTTTGTGTACCTTTGTGCTGACCTTTACGTCCTTTGTGGTAAAAAATGAGTTTAAAAGAGTTGAAGAGAGTTGAAGGGGGTTGAAGAAGTTGAATTGAAGACATGAAAGAAGATATATACAATAAAGAAGAAAATGAACTTCTTTCATGCTGTACATTATGTCCGCGGGAATGCAGGGTAAACAGGTTTGAAGGCGGAGGTGGTTATTGCGGAATGGATGCAGGGTTGAATATCGCATCGATATGCATCCACAGGGGAGAGGAACCTCCGATAAGCGGGCCCGGCGGCATCTGCAATATATTTTTTGCCGGATGCAATCTTCACTGTGTTTATTGCCAGAATTACGATATAAGCAGACCGGGCAGAGAAAGCCTGAAAACGCCACAGTCATTGAATTCAGTTCTTGACCATATTGAAAATATATTATCTGCCGGCATCATTGCCGTTGGATTTGTCTCCCCGTCACATGTTGTTCCGCAGGTTAAAGCTATAATAAGGGGATTAAACGCAAGAGGGCATAATCCTATAACGGTTTATAATACAAATAGTTATGATAAATCTGACGTGATTGATTCCCTTGAAGGATTTATTGATGTATGGCTTCCCGATTATAAATATGTAACACCGGGAACAGCAAAAGAGTATTCCGATGCGTATGATTATCCTGATGTTGCATTGAAAGCAATGAGACGGATGTATTACCAGAAAGGTTCAGTGCTTCAGATGGACGAAAAGGGCAGGGCGGAAAACGGAATACTGATACGTCATCTGGTTTTGCCGGGTCATGCGGAAGAGAGCAAAAAAGTGCTGAGGACAATTGCAGATGAATTATCGCCCGGGATACATCTTTCACTGATGTCGCAGTATCATCCGACATACGAGGTTAAAAATCACCCTGTCCTGAACAGGTCCCTTACCAGGGAGGAATACAATGAAGTTGTCGCCGAGATGGAAAATCTTGGTTTCAGGAACGGATGGCTCCAGGATATGGACAGCTACCGGAATTACAGGCCGGATTTCAAGAGGGAGCATCCCTTTGAATAACGACAAGAAGAAAGGATGGGGAGATCCTCCTTCTCCAAGGATACGGAGGACGATGGAGGGCGAGATCGAAGCGAAGCGTAGATTCCGCGAAGCGGAAGGAAGAGGGGGGAAAAGAAAGAAGATCATCACTGCCATGCTTGTTACCGGAGCTCTCATATCCTGTTATTACAGCTTCTGCCTCATATCATTCAATGCCAGCCCGGTGATAATATGATGCCTGATACCTGCAGCTGTTTTTAAAATCCTGCTACTCCCCAGCCTTCGCGGTAACTTCGGCGAAGATATTTATTTGCGTCAGGGTTATTTGTGATTTTCATTTTCCCTGCATCCCATTCAAGAAGTGTATCTGGTACACGTATTGCCACGGTTCCAAGGAGAATAGCTTCCGTCATAGGTCCCGTCTGGGCGAAATGAGATTCGGTCTTTGGTCCGCCCAGGCATGCAATAACAAAGCTTGCATAATGGTTTCCTGCTTCAAATACAGGGATTTTATAGTCAGTAAATTTTGACTCGGGCAGAAGTACCGGGAATCCATCGTGCGGATTAAGCAGGGCTCCCTCAGTGCCGATAAGCATGGCGGATTCTGCCGGATATTCATTACCTGCATATAAGTCGCGTATTTCCTGCGGAGGGTAAAACTCTCCATCGAACCATTCCACCGGCAGAGTATCAGAATCGGTCTTGCTGTTGCCGGGGAATATCCATGTTATATGATCTCCCTGAGGCCAGTTGTCGGATCTCCTTTCCGGAGAGTCATTCCATGATTTCTGAACTTCAGCGGTCACAGATATGGGAGAAGTTATATCGAGCCCTTTCCAGACGGCATCAAAAATATGACATCCGATATCGCCTGACCATCCAGTCCCGAAGTCCTGCCATGCTCTCCATTTTACAGGGTGATAAATCTCTGGAGCATATGGCCTTTCAGGTGCTGTCCCGATCCACAGGTCCCAGTTCAGGTTTGCAGGAGCTACTTCTCCCTTCGCAGGACGCGGACCCATCAGCCTGTAATTCTCCACAGCCCCAGGACGGTTCGAGCACAAATAAGCATGCTTCACCTTGCCGATCACGCCTTCCTTTAGCAGCTGAACAGCTGTCAGATCACCTTTCCTGGAAGCAATCTGAGTGCCAAGCTGAGTAATAACTCCTGCTTTTGCTGCTGCTTCTGTCAGCTTTCTCACCTCGGCCACATCATGGCACATCGGTTTCTGGCAATAAACATGTTTCCCATTGCGGATTGCATGGTAGGCAATCGGGAAATGATTATGATCAGGCACTGTAACATTAACAGAATCAATTCTATCCCCCTCTTTTTCAAACAGTTCACGCCAATCGGTATACGTGCGGGCATCAGGAAGGATCTCCGAGGCTTTTTTCAGGTTATCAGCGTCAACATCGCATATTGCCACGATCTGAACATTGGGATGCTCTTTAAATTTATTAAGATCCGACCATCCCATACCTCCCACTCCTATGCAGGCATGGCGTAGCATGCTGCCTGGCGATGGTGAATTACCTGCGCATCTTACCAGAAAAGGAGCACCTATTGCAGCAGTTGCAGCAGTTTGTATGAATTTGCGGCGTGACAATGATGTGGTATGGTCTTTCATGGTCTTGATGATTATTTCAGATGGAACATATTATGCAAGGTAAGAAATTTAAAAACAAACCCCGCATTGAGCGGGGTATGTGGAATTATATTGATTGATTTTCCGGTAGAGGTCCTGATAACTATCGGGAACCGGTAGCTGGAAATATTATCTTCTGCTTTTTTCTTTTTCTCCGGACTTTTTTAATTTTTCGTTCTTCCGTTCAACCGTCTTGGTTTCTGATGCAGATTTGGAACCGGACTTTCTTTCTGACGACTGAGATGCCCGCGGTGCCTCTATCCTTTTGGCTGGCTGCGATTCCCTCCTGGATCCGGAAGCTGCCGGTGAAGATTGAGATCTGGAGACTTCCCTGCCTGATCCGGTTACAACCGTTCTGCTGCGGGAGGCAGCTTTACTCTGGCGGGTGGAAGGATCAGCGGCACTTCTACTGTTAGTGGCATTATCTGATCTTCTGGTTGTTGCCGATATGGTACTGGCAGATGTCTGTGTACGCTTTGCCTGTGATGCGGAACTTCTTCTCTGACTTATGACCGGAGTGTTCTGTTCCGTCCTTTTTTCCTGATTGGGATGCGTTGATGTAAAGAGGGCTTCACCGTCTCTTCTCTGTTCAGGGTGGGAATAGGTTGATTTATAAGAGCCTTGATTAATTTTCTGGTGCACGTTTGTGGAATGAGAGCGTACTCCTGCGAAATAGAATTCATGATAGCGCGGGTAGCGCGGATGATCCCAATGGCGGTAATGCGTGTAATAATGATTGTACCAGTTGTAATGATATCCGTAGTAGTAATGCCAGTAGAAGGGGCGCCAGGGGTGCCAGTAGTTAGGATAGTAGCTCCAGTACCATGAGGAGCGCCATACCACATAATTCGGGAGATAAATGGATCTTATCAAAGGCCATACGGCAATTTCATAAGGAGTAGTATAGACCACGTTTATTGTGACATTTCTGTTTGATTTGCCCATGTATCCCGGATTTGGTGTCTCAGCATAATATGGCTCAACTATGTAGTTCTTTCCGTAAAGTGCCTCGTCACCGATAACCTGGATCTGAACGGATCCATCCCGGAATTTCTGAACAGTAAAGACTGCAACATCCTGGAATTCATTCTTATCCAGGGCAGCACGCAATACTATTGTATGAACATCACCGTCAACATAGTCGGAAACCATTATATAATCAACATAATTGTCGCCATTAAGATCGAGGTTATTGATTCTGGAGTTCTGATCATTAAGGCTTTTTTCAAAACCTTCAAGTGTTTCAGACTCCTGGAACAGCTTCATGACTGCATAGAGGTTAAGATTATCACCAGGCAGCCCCAGGTATTCATCAGGATATTCCTGTGCCATAACTGTGGTCCCGAAAGCGACCAGGACTGCGAGAACCGATGTGATTATGAACTTTTTCATTGCCTTTAAGTTTTTGAAGAACCATTTCTTCATAATATCAATATCAAAAGGCGTACCAAGATTATCCGGCGACCGGCTACAGGCTCTCCCAATAGCTCCCGATAACTATCGGGACGGGAGGGGGCGAATTAGAAGAAGAAGAGTGGGAGAGGGCGGGAGGGGGAGAAAGGAGAAAAGAAACAAGAGAAAAGAAACAAAGATAAAAGAAACAAGAAAATGACTGCAAGACCATATCTACATATACCTGATCCTCACCGTGATAGTCCGTTTCTGGTTCGGTTCAATGCTGAATTTAAAAGCATCAAATTTCGGTTTTGTGAATCCGGTATGATAATAATCCGAGAAGCCGAAGCCTTCTTTGGGTATTCTAAGAAAATTGTACTCCATTTTGCCGTTGCTGTTCTCATCATCAAGCAGTGAGAGGCCGTAGATACCCGGTTCAAGGCTGAACTGAACTTTCATTTCCCCGTTGGAGATGCCGGTTTTTACAAATTGCTTATTCAGGAAAGCATCTTCTTTCTGAAATGTCTCATTGTCCTTAAAGACGCCAATTGCAATTTGTCCCTTCTCCGACCTTAATCCCTTGATGATAACCTCAATGTTCTGCGCATTCAAAGAGACAACAGTGAGAAGCAGGAGCAAATTGATATGGAATATTTTCCTTTTCATTCTTCAAATTTATTGTTTTAAAATCAAACTATCTTAGGCCGGGTAATCAAAACCTATCCCAATGGAAGATATTTCCCTGATAATGAAAGCGCTGGATTTTGCTGCCGGGAGGCATAAGGCTCAGTTTAGAAAAGGAGAGGACAAGTCTCCGTATATAAATCATCCTATACAGGTGGCCGATCTGCTTGTCAATGAGGCAGGGGAGAAAGATCCTGTACTTATCACTACGGCTATACTGCATGATGTAATTGAGGATACTGTCAGGGGGAAAAAGGAGAAGAAGGTGCTTATCGGGCAAATCAGGGAGATCTTTGGAGAAGAGGTATTATCAATTACGCTGGAGGTCACTGATGACAAGAGCCTGACCAAGAAAGAGAGAAAACGTCAGCAGGTGATCCATGCGCCTTCATTGTCGGCGAAGGCAAAGAAGCTGAAGCTCGCAGATAAGATCATGAATGTCCGCGATATAACTGCCCATCCTCCTGTTGTATGGCCGATAAAAAGAATTAAGAAATATCTCGATTGGTCCGAAAAGGTAGTTGCAGGACTGAGGGGTGTGAACAGCAACCTGGAGCAGAGCTTTGACGAGAGCATGAAAGCAGGACGGGCTAAGTATAAATAACGGCTACCGGCAACCGGCAAGTTAAAAATCCTGAACGCGGAACGCTATGAAACTGAACCGGATTTAATGTTTCCGAATGCCCTATAAGGATTTTTGAATAAGTTCAATCCCCTCGTCCTTGCCCAGGTTTCTGCTGTATTTCTTCTCCGTTGAATTGTTCCAGTGTTCCATTACACCCAGACTGGAGATCTCTGCGTTGTTTCGCTGGGGATCATATTTTGTTTTTGAAGGGGGATTTTCCGCCATAGCGGCTTCTTTAAGATACATATCACTGAAAGCCATATCAGGAGCATCCGGCCATTCACACCTCAGGAAATCAAGACCGACTGCATCAACAGCCACAGGATCCTGTGAAGCAAGAAGACTGCATCCCCATCTGTCGTTAAAGGGTGCCATTTTCCATTTCGGACCAGGAACACCGTTGACAAGCTTTGACCCATAAATACCATCAATGAGAAACAGCATGGTCTTTCCCCCCAGATCCTCATGTGCAAGAAAGTCAACAAATGTCAGGTACTGAGCCTTGCCTTCCCTGTCGGGATTGAAATTGTCATGAGCATTCTTTCGCCAGTCGTTATAAATGCTGGTGACCCCGTAGTAATTCTTTGCGCATAATGTAACGCCCTGTCCCACATGTCCTTTCAGCAATGCCATATTGATCAGGTAATCAGCCTCTGTAGCACATATGGCAAGACCTGTAGCAAGTTTGCCGTTATCAACTGAATAAGGTATTGCGTTATCCGTATATGTTGATTTTATACGGCCGTCACCCCCTACATTATCCACGAAGATTACATCCGGGAAAACTGCATGACATTTACTGAAAATATTATCGGTAATGAACCTGCTGGCATCAAACACGGTAATATTTTCCTGCGGGATCCCTGCTTCATTCACCAGGCTTTTCAGGATTGAAAGCACAAGTTGAGGGGTTGCATTGATCTCCGGTGAATCCTGGTGGCTGTAGGTATTGTTGGTGTTTATCTTGATGGCGATCTTTTCGTCAGACTGATAATTCTGACCGGATTTGCCGTGTTTGGAATTAAAATATCTGAAGAGTGCTGTCCATGCATTCTTCTGTGAATTTTCGCCGGTTAATGATATGAGAGATTCTTTCAGCATCTTGTCCGATTCGGTTTGCGATGTGACATTTTCATCCCACCAGTTTCCTGTTGTTCCGTCCCATACTGCAACAGCCGGATCATAAATCCATACTACCCTGCCGGGGAAAATGCCTTTTGCCTTCCCGACAGGCTGATTGGGAACAATGATCCATTCTGCACTACCGGGAGTAGATGCATTCCCTTCTTCCCTGCATGTAATAAATATGCTGCCTGCAAAGGCGACTATCATGAAAAATATGCCGTACAGGTAATTTGATTTCATGAAATTCAGCTTTGCTTTTCTGAATGCTGCAACCGAGCCTGCAAGTGTAAGAAGCCAGACAATAAATCCTGACATCACCGGGGCCGCCACCCGCATGCAGGGATATGTCGCTCTCTGAGGCTTTGGTATAACGCGAACCAGGAACCAGATGGTTGAGGCGATACCTGCCAGAATAAATGTTATTTTGAACCAGGTGGTCTTATTAACAAGGCTGATACGGTTTAAGATTTTACTTATCATAATATTCAAATTTATTGAATTTAAATAAAAAGGATTTTCTTCTACCCGGCTAAAGTAGCATATTTATTGAAATGCTTTACTCTGTGAATTCTACAATCAACTTACCTTCCTCTTTCACAAGTTCAGTCTCTTTTGATATGCCATTTACGGTTATCCTGTATTTTCCGTAAAATGCAGGAATAGCGTAAATGCCGTTTTTATCAGCAACTCCGGATTCTTTGGTCCACCACTCCTTAAAGACAAGGTTCTGATATGCCTCAGCAGCAGGAGTTGGTGACCAGTCGCGTCTGTACAATGATGACACCGGTATCCAGTTTGCGCCTTCCCAGAATCCCCACATCAGTATACCGTCCACGGCCGGATGGGCAAAACAGATCCTGTAGTAATCAACGATCTCCTTTGCTTTAAGCTCTTCCTGCCCGGGGGTAAGGTTGCTTATTTTCTCTGTATAATATTTTGAACGCTGACCGGGCATATTAAATTCTGTAATACGGATCGGTAAATTAAACTTTGACAGTGAATCCAGGGCATTCTTCAGCTGTTTACGGTCAAATGTATCCGCATGCAGGTGTCC
>Ga0307379_10001617_pt1 | contig 35194 bp, 51 predicted proteins | sample UN2MG_FD_202237 | JGI IMG/M metagenome (GOLD analysis project Ga0307379, IMG submission 202237) | Soil microbial communities from Risofladan, Vaasa, Finland - UN-2 | ecosystem: Environmental > Terrestrial > Soil > Coastal area > Acid sulfate soil | place: Finland: Risofladan, Vaasa | collected...
TACAATGGATGTTCGTATTAGATGAATATGGCGTAGCAGCAAAATATAAACTAAAATTTAAGGGTGACATGAAGTCAGGTACTAGCGTTGACGCTGCTGGAACCAAATTAGAATGGGAACGAGATGTTACTTCGGCCCAACCTATGATTGATGCATTAAGTCAAGGTCAAGCTGCTGACGCACAACAAAAACAACAAGCCGCAGCTAATAGAATTCCTAGTAAACATTTAGGAAATATAGGTGATAGAATAAAAGGACAGGCGGTTGACGTATTAATGTCGTTTGGCCCACGTTCCGGTCAATTTGGTGATTACTATATCAATAAACTAGTAACTCCTAATGGGGAAGAATTACTTTACTTCGGAAACAAAATGGGAAACAAGGGAGATAAACTTGTTATCTCATTTACTGTTGGTAAGCATGATATTGATAGTAAGACACAAGAACCTATTACATTAATTAAGCGTCCTAAAAAACTAGCAACACCTGCAGCAGTACCAGCAGCACCAGCAGGCGAACCAAAAATGCTGACGCCTGCAGAATTACGACAAAAGGATTTTGATTCTGGTACAACTAGAGAATCAGTATATGATTCTAAAAAACAATATGGTGTTCGATATAAAATGTTCGCAGGTAAAGAAGGACGTCTTACTACTAAGGAAGCCTGGTTTTCTAGTCCTCAAGCATTAGAAAAAGCTGTTGCAAGAATTCAAAACATGGGAAATTTTTATGAGATTGACGGTTATTCATATCCGCAGGGATTGAGTGATGAAAAGGATGGCGAACGAATAAAAGAACAAAAGAAGAAGAATAAAAAACATGATTTAAAATCAGAGTTCAACCAAAAAATGGACGCTCTTGGTTATCTTCGTGATTTGCGTCTATCTGGTTTAAGGATGAATAAAAGTGAACAGTCCCAGTGGATTGATCTTGAGCGATGGTACGATTCATTAAAAACCAAAACCAATGAAGATAGGACCGTTTGGGTTAAAGGTCCAGGTGGCTCTTTAAAGAAAAAGGTTATTCCGGACACCGATGCACAAAAGGCCAGTAAACTTAAAACAATGCAACGCCAGCAACAAAAAGCAGAAGAAGAATTTGATTATAAGCGTATGGCTCCTATTGAAGATAATGAATTAGATTGGGGTAGGTTACAAAAAATATTTACAACTGGCGAATATCCTGGTCCAGGTGGAGAAATTATTGATATTGTTTCGAGAAAAGATACTACTCTTACAATTAATGGTAAGCGAGTGGCAGGCAAAAAATTAGGAGTTTATTTTGCATTTGATCCAACAGAATTTGGATTGCCTGGACAGACTGAAGCTATGTCAGATCAAATTGATATTACAGTTTATAGAGATCCACAAAAACCTAATAGATTAAAGGCAACATATGGATGATCTAGAAAAACTTAAAGAGCTTGCTGGTATTACTGGTAAAGAAACTGTAGAAGATAACCTTGGACAACGTGCAAGTGATGCACATCAAAAACGTATTACTGAACGTGAACAAAATATTAAGCCAGGTACTAATGAATGGTTTAATTTGTGGTTCTCACAAAAACAACAATTAAATTTACCCACCGGATTCAGAGGTAGGACGAAGAAGCGATAATAAATCTAGATACTTGTATCGGTATCTATTATTCATTTGTACATTTATTCCTTTAACTACATTATTGTATTCGATAACATTTGGAATATATTCTGATCCCATGTATTCTTCTCGATTTTCTAAATCAGTATAATAAGAAGAATATATTTGATATTTTTCTTCGCCCTTAAGCACAAATTTCATTCTATCCTTAAACGCATTTATAATTTCATCCCTCATTAAATACGAATAAATCTGTTCTGGCATATATGAAAAATAATTGTATACTCCAGCTATGTTATTGAACAACATAAATCTAGTATTTGCGTATCCGGGCCCCTCGGTAAAATGAACATACCAATCATCAATTTGATGTCCGCCATGTGTATCAAATTTATACATTATTTCACGTCCTGCGGGCCGCAAGGAATTAAAATCACCCGGAATTGCTCGCACTATAACTTGGTCACCATTACCACAAATAGGAAAACCACCAGCATTAGCAATTTGAAGAATTAGATATGCATGAAGTAATAAGGTAACACTTGAAACTTGAGATGTTTTGATAAAATCTTTTATTTTATTGGATTTAAATAATTTTTCTACATCTACCTTATATACTTGATACGGAATATTCCGTTCTTTGCAAAATTTATAAGCGTATCCAATATCATGTTCATTATAGCCATTATCTAGTATAGCAATCTTTATATCAATATTAGCTTCTAAAAATGTCCGCACCATAAACTCGCTATCAATCCCACCACTAAACGCTAGTACCAATTCTTTATTAGTATCATTTCTAATTGCGTGGCATGCAGCAAGACAAGATTCTTTAAATCCAAGATCGACCTTACATCGTTCAATCTCTACATAAAATTGATCGGTAATTGATTTCCTTTGGCTAAACGGAACAGAATTGTATCCAAATTTGAGGTAATTTTTATAAGTGTAATTGAACATAGAATTGCGCTACCTAAGTTAATTTGTAATAACTATTGATATATGATACAATTTCATATATAATACTTATTCCATAGGAGATACCATGAGCAAAAGTTTTAACCCAGACCAAAAAGCCAAACTGACTACATTAATAAACGAAGGCATTCAAGTACTATCAGAAATTGAAGACTTAAATGGCAGTTTAAATGATACAGTGAAAGCTGTTGCGGAAGAACTAGAAATTAAACCAAGCATTCTTAAAAAGGCAATTAAGATCGCACAGAAAAGCCAGTATACACAACATAGTCAAGACAACGACACATTACACGATATTCTCACAGTAACCGGAAAAATTAATAATTAATGAGTTACGTTGATGCATATATAGATCGCGAGCACGATCGAATTCATGTTGTTGAACGAAAGGATGGTAATCGTGAATTTAAAGAATTTCCTACGAACTATATCTTTTATTACGATGATGCGGCAGGCAAACACACAACCATTTTTGGAACGCCGGTGGCCAGATTTGCTAGTAAAAGCATCAGAGAATTTAAAAAAGAGACAAAACTCCATAGTAACAAACGAACCTGGGAGACAGATATAAATCCTGTGTTTCGGTGCCTGGAAGAAAATTATCTAGGCGTTAATTCACCTAAGCTTCATACAGCATTCTTTGACATTGAGGTAGACTTTGATCCTGAACGTGGATATAGTAGTCCAGAGGATCCATTTAATTCTATCACTGCTATTAGTATCTATTTCGATTGGTTGGATCAATTAGTTACATTAGTCAAACCACCAAAGACATTAACTCTAGCAGAAGCAGAAGAAATAGCATCTGGTTTTGAAAACACATTTGTTTTTGAAGATGAAAAAGATCTATTAAATACATTTCTAAATCTAATAGAAGATGCTGACGTATTAAGCGGGTGGAATTCAGAAGGTTATGATATACCATATTGCGTAATGCGTGTAAACAAAATAATGAGCAAGGATGATACTAGACGTTTTTGCTTGTGGGGACAATATCCTAAGAAACGAACATTTGAACGATATGGAGTAGAGCATTTAACATTCGATTTAATTGGTCGAGTACATTTAGATTACATGCAAGTCTATCGTAAATTCACATATGAAGAAAGACATTCTTGGGCGTTAGACGCTATTGGTGAATATGAACTTAATGAACGTAAAGTAGCGTATGAAGGAACATTAGATCAACTATACAATAATGACTTTAGAAAATTTATTGACTATAACAGACAAGATGCAATAATTTTACATAAACTAGATAAGAAATTACGTTTTATGGATCTAGCTAACGAACTTGCACATGATAACACAGTATTGTTACCAACCGTGATGGGAGCAGTAGCAGTAACAGACCAGGCAATTATCAATGAGGCCCACCAATTAGGTTTTGTAGTTCCTAGTAGAAAACGACATGGTTTCAATGACGATAAAGATGAAGGACACGAAATTGGGGTTGCTGGTGCATATGTTGTTAATCCTAAAAAAGGAATGCATGATTGGATCGGATCTATCGATATAAAAAGTCTATATCCTAGTACGATTAGAGCTTTGAATATGGGTCCAGAAACTATTGTCGGACAATTAAAACCAATAATGACCAATCAATATTTAACAGAAAAACAAAGAGTTGGATTAAAGGGATCCACAGGATGGGACGGATTGTTTGGCAGTTTAGAATATACTGCGGTAATGAATAAGGATGTTGGTACAGAAATTACAATTGATTGGGAAGATGGTGAATCTTCGACTCATTCGGCATCTGAAATTTGGAACATTATATTTGATAGTAATAGGCCTTGGATTCTTAGTGGAAATGGAACTATTTTCTCATATGAGAAGCAAGGCATTATTCCAGGATTGCTAGCTAAATGGTATGTAGAACGACAGGTATTACAAAAAAAGGCCGGTTCAGCAAATACGGCTGAAGAAATTAGTTTTTGGGATAAAAGGCAACATGTTAAAAAAATTAACCTAAATAGTTTATACGGTGCATTACTAAATCCAGGTTGTAGATTCTTTGATGAACGTATTGGACAAAGTGTAACTCTTAGTGGTCGAATAATTGCCAAGCATATGGCTGAGGAATTAAATGAAGCGATGACTGGAGTTAAAGATGCCATTGGAGAAGCAATTATATATGGCGATACAGATAGTTGTTATTTTAGTATTTGGCCAAAAATTAAAGATGAAGTAAACTTAGGTAAGATGGAATGGAATAAAGATATTTGTGTAGAAATATATGACCAATTAGCTGAAACTGTAAATGAGAGTTTTCCAAAATGCATGGCTGAGAATTTTCATTGCTCACCAAATTTAGGAAAGTTAATTAGTGGCGGTAGAGAATTAATTGCCTTAAAAGGATTGTTTATTAAAAAGAAACGCTACGGGGTATTAATTTATGATTTAGATGGAAAACGATTAGATAAGATGTCGGCACAAGAAGCTAAAGCTAAAGGCATAGTGCCAGGTGTCGGAAAAATTAAAGCAATGGGATTAGATCTTAAACGATCAGATACTCCAAAGGTTGTGCAAGATTTTTTAAGTACGTTATTGGTGGAGGTACTTCGAGGTGGTCAAAAAGATGAAATAGTAGATATGATTAGAAAGTTTAAAATTGAATTTACTGAACGTCCTGGTTGGGAAAAAGGTACTCCTAAACGTGTCAACAATTTAACTAAGTATACTAAGGAAGAAGAACGCTTAGGTAAAGCAAATCTTCCAGGTCATGTTAGAGCATCTATGAATTGGAACAATTTGAGGCGCATGAATAATGATAATTACAGTATGAAAATAGTTGATGGTATGAAAGTTATTGTATGTAAGCTAAAGAATAATCCAATCGGATTTACTAGCGTAGCATATCCGACTGATGAAGTACATTTGCCGTCGTGGTATAAACAGTTACCGTTTGATGATGCTGATATGGAAGATACAATTATAGATCAAAAAGTAAATAACTTATTGGGAGTCCTTGGTTGGGAATTATCTAAATCAACTCAAATAAAGAGCACATTTAATACGTTGTTTAGTTTTGAGGATGATGAATGAAAATTGAGAATATAGAAACGCAACAACTACTTAAAATGGTTGAAGTAATAATAGACTATCGAAATAAGTTACAAATTAACAGCACAAATTTAGCTGACTTAATTGCATTTATTAGTATGATTTCAGATGATCGAGAAAGCCAAGAAAAAATATTAAATGAAATGTTAAAATTAGATAGTATTTTATCTAAGGCACAGATGCATTATAGTAATCTAATAGAAGAAATGATTACAAAATCTAGAACATTATATAATATTAGAAATAACTCAGCCCATCAATCATATGCTCCGTGGATGAATGAAATATTAGAAAATGATGTTGATGCCTTTAATCATGTAATGTCAGTAATTGAACACAAGGTTGATCATCGATTTCCAGTATTAAATGTAGATAGTCATAGTAAAAAATTAGGAATAGCTATGTCACCTGGTGACCCGTATTACATAATTTCAAAGCCAGATGAATTTAATGAACAAAATGAATATAATGATGGTCTTTTTAAATCGTTAAAAAATTATACTACAAAAGGTAGATTCCTAGAAGCATCATCGAAACTTCCGCAAGATCAATTTGGTTTAATTCTATCAACCCAAAATTTCAATTCCATAGGCGTAAGCGTATTATCAACCCACCTAATTCAATGTTACAAACTTCTTAGACCGGGCGGTATTTTATTAATTTCGTTTATTGATGTATTGAGTGAGGGCGGATTTGAAATGCTAGCACGTTATAAAAATGGTGCAGCATCCCCACAAATAAGTTGTTTAACTAAAAATTATTTTTTCGAATACCTATTAAAACCAATTAAAGATCGCGCGCCGTTTATAATACATGATGAACAAACATTTTTAACACACACCGTTTTATCACTTAGAAAACCTGGAGAATTGAAGACCGTTAAAAATAGAAAAACGATTGGCGCAATTAAAACCGTTACGAACTAGACTTTTCCGTTGTAATACTGTATAATTTCAAGTTAGGAGAACATTTATGAAAGACCACTTACAGGATTTAGTAGATCATATTCACGCATTAGGAACAGTAGATTTTATCAAAATAATTGGCGGGGCAAAAGAAACTAAGTTTGCTGCAATGGCTGAGGACAATTCAGTTATTATTGCAGGCAAATTTAAGAAGGCCGTGTCAGAATTTGATGGAACCTTTGGGATGCCAAATTTAACCAAACTTAGTGTAATTTTGGGAATTCCGGAATACGATGAGAATTCAACTATTACGGTAGAAACTGCAAAACGTAATGGTGAGACAGTTCCAACGTGTTTGCATTTTAAGAATGAAGCAGGTGATTTTAAAAATGATTATAGGTTTATGTCAACAGAAATCGTTAATGAAAAACTTAAAACTGTAAAGTTTAAAGGTGTTACTTGGAATGTAGAAGTTGAACCGACGGTTTCGAGCGTTAATAGATTCAAATTTCAAAGCCAGGCGAATAATGAAGAACCATTATTTACAGTGAAAACTGAAAATAAAAATCTCATGTTTTACTTTGGTGATGTTAGTAGCCACGCCGGTAACTTTGTATTTGAGGCTAAGGTCACTGGCGTTTTAAGTAAAGGTTGGCAATGGCCAGTTGCTCCTGTGATTGGAATTTTAAATCTAGTTGGCGATAAGGTTATGAAATTTAGTGATCAAGGTGCATTGTTAATTACAGTTGACAGCGGAGTTGCTGAATACGAATATATTCTCCCAGCACAAAGTAAATAATGGAAAACGAATTTACCACATTCAATAAGAATCATGCCATCTTTTTACCAGCTATAAGTAGCTTCTATGCTACTTTTATTGGTAAACAAAGATTTGGTGAATATATTGCGCATTCACGTATTCCTAAATCATTTAAACATGGCGTCGAAAGTATCAATTTTCTTAATAAGGATGAAGGTATTTTTTATTATCCATATGCGTTATACAGTGCGGGCCACGCCAAATTAGACCTAAATAAGGTAGAACACAAAGAAGATATGATTCGAAATAGAGATCGAAGCTCAAGCCTATTAGTAGGCGATAGTGGGGGATTTCAAATCGGGAAAGGAGTGTGGGAAGGTGATTGGACTGATTCCAATTGTCCCAAGGCTAGCAAACAACGTGAAACAGTTCTCCATTGGTTAGAAGGAATATCTGATTATGCTATGTGTTTAGATATTCCTGTGTGGACTAGGTACACAGAAAAAGCTAGAAAAACAACAAAAGTAAAAACATATCAGGATGCAGTTAACGGAACAAAAATTAACAATGAATACTTTATAAAGAACAGACACGGTAATACTAAGTTCCTAAATGTTCTTCAAGGTGAAAATCATACTGAAGCGGAAGATTGGTATGAACAAATGAAACAATATTGTGATCCTAAAAAATATAAAACTAATCACTTTAATGGATGGGCAATGGGTGGACAAAATATGTGTGATTTGCACCTAGCTCTTAAACGAGTAATTACATTAAAATTTGATGGGTTGCTAGAAAAAGGTGTGCATGATTGGATGCACTTTTTAGGAACCAGTAGATTAGAGTGGGCAATGGCATTATCAGATATTCAACGTGCTGTTCGTAAATATCATAATTCGAATTTTACTATTAGTTATGATTGTGCCAGTCCATTTTTAGCTACAGCAAACGGTAGAATTTATACTAGTTTAGATTTAAATCCGGGTGAGAAATGGATATATAGAATGGAATTTGGACCCGATAATAAAAAATATGCGACCGACAATAGAAAATTTAGCCAAGCATTATTAGAAGATTTAAAACGTAAAAAAACAACAATTGATAATTTTATTGATAGTCCAGTCACAGAAGATTTATTGATTAGTGATGTTTGTATATACAAGGAAGGCGACGTAAATAAAATTGGTAAAGAAGGTAAAACAAGTTGGGATAGTTTTAGTTATGCGATCCAGATGGCTCATAATGTTTGGATGCACTTGATGGCGGTGAGACTTGCTAATGAATTATATGATAGCGGAACATACCCAACAATGTTGGTTGAAGATAGCATTAGTCAACTAATGATGAAAGACTTAATTACTGAGGCAATTAGAATTGATAGTAAACCAAAAGCATTAAAGTTTTTAGATGATCATAGTAAATTTTGGATGCGTTTGGTTGGTACTAGAGGATTTAGCGGTAAAAAGGCCATGAATGCAACGACCCAATTTAACAACCTTTTTGAAATTATAGAATAAATTTGCAATTTGAATTATAATCTGTTAATATAAGGACATACGTTATGATTGACGATCAAATACATCAGGCTCAATTAGATAATATTAATCACACAGTCGACGGGGCGATGAAAAGAATTTGGATAACTTTCCAAAAAGAAGGCATCCATAAATTTCCAGAAGCGTTAGAAGATCCAAATCTTGAAGATGTGTCCTTTTTAGGATATCCACATAGACATATTTTTCATTTTAGAGTTTGGATCACTGTTCAACACAATGATAGAGAAATTGAATTTATTCAATTTAAACGATGGGTAGAAGGTCTTTACCTTAACAAGGCATTAGATCTAAATAACAAAAGCTGTGAAATGATTTCCGATGATTTATTTAAAATGATTTCTTCTAAATATTATGGGCGGGAAATATGGATAGAGATTAGTGAAGATGGTGAGAATGGTAGTTTCGTAAAATATAACGATCCACGGATTAGATAAAAAGGAAATATAATGGCACAACCACTTTGGTTAAAAAAATATTTAATAATGAAACCGGAAGTTAAGAAGATTTACTCTGACTTAGAGGATTATTTAAATTTTTGTAGGATGGAACTTCTTCCATTTAATCCAGGAGATATGTACAATAACAAGAACAATACCTGGAAGCAATACACGAAAGAACAATCCAAACGTAGACGATGAAAACCCTCAAAGATTTTATTGCTGAAGTTGAAGCTGAACACGTGGATGGTACATATGCAGCATTATATCCAGACGATGATACTAAGTCTAATGTAGCAGAATTAATAGGATCATTGGAACTTGGTGATTCTGCAAAGATTGATGACATCCATTGTACGGTTGCATATAGTCGTAAACCAATTGCTGATGCTGGAGAATTTTCTACCTCTGTTAACATAGTTGCAAGAGTAATTGGGTATGAAGTTTTGAAACATGATACTAATACCCTTGTTTTAACTTTAGAGAGCAAAGAAATTACTGATCTCTTTAATAAGTTTTTAAGCAAAGGGGCAACCTGGGATCATGAAAATTTTAAACCACACCTATCAATAGGATATAATTATCCGCATAATGATTTATCTAATATTATACTTCTAGCTCCAAAATTTAAAACAGTAACATTTAATAAGCTTATTATATCTCCGTTAGAATTAGATTGGAAAGAAACTAGATGACATTATACGTTGTAGATTTAGAGGCGGTAGAAACTCGTTATACTGGACAATGGAAGAAACACCTTCCAAAGCTATTGCAGAAGAACGGTATTAAAGCTGTGGTAATTTCAGGTGTTGATGATATTCCAAAAGCAACAACTCCGGGCGCATTTTTGAACTTTGGCGGTACTAATGTTTATAAAGCATCACAAGTCGAAACAATTAGTCGACTATTTTGTGCGGGGAAAATAAAAAAAGGCGATCAATTTTTATTTACTGATGCTTGGCATCCGGGCATTATCAATCTCAAATATATGAGTGAATTATTAGGCATTTCTGTTAATATTCATGCGCTCTGGCATGCAGGAAGCTATGATTCTGCCGATTTTTTAGGTAGGATTATAGGAGATGCTCCTTGGGTGCGCAACTTTGAAAAATCATTGTTTCATGCAATTAATTTTAATTACTTTGCATCAACTTTTCACATTGAATTGTTTAGCCAAATTTTATTTAGATCGACACCAATCCAGATGTCAAAAACTTTTGGGGTTGACAAAATAGTAAGATCAGGATGGCCGTTTGAGTTTTTAAAAGCAGAAATATTGTCTGGACCAAAACAAAAGAAAAAGGATCTTATTGTATTCCCACATAGAATAGCAATAGAAAAACAAGTAGCTATTTTTAAAAACTTAGCTAAAGAGTTACCAGAATATGAATTTGTTATCTGCCAGGAAAAGCAGTTAACAAAGAAAGAATACCATAAAATTCTCAAACAAGCCAAATTGGTATTTTCAGCAAACCTACAAGAAACATTAGGTATTGGCTGTTATGAAGGGTTACTTGCTGATGCTAATGTTTTGGTTCCTCATAGGTTAAGTTATAAAGAAATGTATGTAAAAGATTCATTTGTTTATCCATCAGAATGGTCATCAAGTTATCAATTATATGATAGAAATAAAATTCAACTAATAGAAACTATTAGAGATTTAGTATCTAATTATGATGATTACGCTATTGATCGAGAATTAACAGAACATCACTTAACAGAATTTTATTTCTCCTCTAATAAGTTGATTGAAAATATTAAAGAATGGCAATAATCTTAATTCAAAAAGATATTACCGAAATAACTAACGGGGTAATAGTTCATGGTTGTAACGCTAAGGGCGTTATGGGTTCTGGTGTGGCTAAAGCTATAAAGAAAAAATGGCCGGGTGCATACATGGCTTATAGAACTGTATATATTGAAGATGGCTTATTTCTTGGGGATACAATTTGGTATCAAGCTAACGAAAATTTGTTTGTTGTTAATGCGATCACACAAGAAACTTACGGTACAGATGGTAAGGTTTACGCTAACATTGACGCAATCGACAATGTCCTATATAATATTATTAGTGCTGTACGAGGAACCGATTTACAAAACAAAATTTACATGCCGATGATTGGTTGTGGATTGGGTGGATTAGATTGGAATGACGCAGTTGAACCCGTTGTTAGAGATTTATTAGCTCACGAATCCGATGACGTTGATATACGGGTTTGTAGTTTATCGTTATACAATTTTAATACAGGAAAATATGAAAACATCAGATAAAATAAGAGCAAGACTTAAACGGTTAGAGAAACGATATTTTAGTAACGACAATATTTCTGAGGTATTACTCCCAGGAGATGAACAACGGATTATTAATGAAGTTGCAGCAGAAATGGAAAATGTATTCCAAGCGTTAGTGATTGATACCAAGAATGATCATAATACTAAAGAAACTGCAATGCGTGTGGCTAAGATGTTTGTTACAGAAATATTTGCTGGACGATATCAAGATGCTCCGGCTATAACGGCATTTCCAAATGATTTAGAATACGACCAATTATATGTGACTGGACCTATTACAATAAGAAGTACATGCGCCCATCATATAATGCCTATTGTAGGTAAAGCTTACGTTGGTGTATTTCCGGGACGTAAGGTAATTGGCCTAAGTAAGTTTAATAGAATTGCAGATTGGATTACAAGCCGTCCACAAATACAAGAAGAAATGACAATGCAATTAGCCGATGCTATAGAAAGTGAAACCGAGGCTGATGGCATTGCTGTATTAATTCAAGCAGAACACTTTTGTATGACGCATCGGGGAGTACGGGAACATCAAAGTGACATGACTACGAGTGTGCTTCGAGGTACAATGCGTGACACACCAGAACTTAGACAAGAATTTTTTAATATTATTGCTAGGATGAAATAATGAATGAATCGGCCCCTTGGCGCAATCCACGTAACATAATTGTTGATATATGCGTAAACAATGCCAAAGGATGGGATGATAATTCTATCCGAAGTTTTGTACGGCAAGGATATACAATTTATAAAATACGCAAGCATTTTCTAACAATATCAGGAAAAGGAACATTTGGCGAGCAGGCTGGTAGTAATAGCGATACTATAAGCTACTATAGAATTAAATTTCCTTACTCTGAGCAAGGTAAACAGATGATTACATGGATGATGATGCAAATAGGAACCGATTTTCAGATATTGGATACTACCCACAGGAAAGAGATATGTTTCGAAGATTCCTAAACTGGTTGGAGCAACATGATCGTAAACGAGTTATTTTAGATCGTCAAGGCGAATCACCATATTTAGAACGGTACTATATCTTTATTAAAGATCGAGTACATTGCCCATTCAATATTTTCTTGCATAAATTCCTACGATCAGATCCAGACGATTTGCACGACCATCCATGGCCATATATGACAATAGTATTAAAAGGTGGATATTGGGAATGGATACCTAAGACCGCTTGGAATCCGATTACTGGTTACGATATAATTATTGGGGAGCAACGACTATGGCGTGGGCCTGGACATTTTAGACTATGCAAAGCAACGTCACTTCATAGAATTGAATTAAATCCTGATGTTAGTGATTGTTGGACTTTGTTTATACCTGGCAAACGAAAAAGAGAATGGGGATTTTTAACACACAGAAATTGGAAAAACCAAAAATGGGTGGATAATGAAACTTACATTTCAGAAGAATCAAACGTATGACTACTAAATTAGAAATTGTAACTTGGCCCCAGGCTAATTCATATATTGCTGAGATTGCTAGACAAATGCATATTGGTAGTTGGAGGCCTGATTATATTGTTGGTGTTACTAGAGGGGGTGCAATTCCAGCAACGATGTTAAGTCATTATCTCGATGTTCCTTTAGAGACATTACGAATTTGTTTACGTGAGCATGAAGGATTAGAATCAAATACTTGGATGGCAGAGGAAGCATTTGGATATGTTAAGGAAGAAAATCGTTTATTCCCAACCCAATATACTGAAGCAAGACTTAGAAAAAATATTTTAATAGTTGATGATATTAATGACACTGGAGCAACATTGCAATGGATTAAGGATGATTGGATGACCAGTTGTTTTAAAGACAATATTGCTTGGCAATGGATTTGGGGTGGCACTGTTAGATTTGCAACATTAATTAATAACACGGCCTCAAATTTTGATGTTAATTATAGCGCGTTGGATATTAACAAATTAGAGAACGATGTTTGGTTTAGATTTCCATGGGAACAATGGTGGTAATGTCTAAAATTTATTTAGAATGTGATTCTGATACCGCTGATATTTTATATACCAAATTGATCGAAGATAATCATGTTTTAAAAATACGGCATCTTGGTCCGGAGACTGTCAGAATTATATTAACAGATCTGAGTAAAGATGAGTTTGAACGTTATAAAGCATTTATTTTACTAGCTGGATTGAATGTTTATTTTCCTCTTAATGAGCCGAAATATGAATGATTTAGAAAAAGCATTAGCACATAAAATAGTTCCGTGGACTGAAATACAACACCGGACTAAAAACTATTGGGTGTTTAAAGATGGTTACCCGGTAAATCCTGGTCATCAATTATTTGTTCCAACTAATAATAATGATATGGCATGTTTGATGGAATGCTATGAAGCAGCTTATAAATTTGGATTCATGTTAATGTCGAGCGATAAATGTAATGGATTTAATGTAGGACAAAATATAAGTCCAGCTGCTGGTCAAACTGTAAATTATCCACATGTACATATGATTCCTAGATTTAATGGTGACATGGATGACCCGACAGGCGGTATCAGGAATGTTGTTCCTAACATGGGAAATTATAAGAACCCACATAAATTATTAAATGATGAGGATCATAAACAATTAAAAGAAACATTTAGATTACTTTCAAAATTGTGGGCAGATCCAAAAATGATGGATGAATCGGCAACCCCGTTAATCAGACTTGAACGTGTATTACATAAATTAGGATCACAAAAACATGCCCGTTTACGATCTTAAATGTAAAAATTGCAATATGATTTTCGAAGCCTTAGTTAAAATATCAGAATTCGAAAATAGCGAAGTACCTTGTCCTAACTGTTCTAAAACTGATTTAGAAAAATTAGTTAGTAGCGCAAGCTTTAAATTAAAAGGAACCGGATGGTATGAAACAGACTTTAAACAAAAACCTCAAAAGCAAAAAAAGAAAAAAGAAAGCAGTCCAACAACACCAAATCCCAACGCTGCCGGTGCCGGCACTGGCACCAGAACGGACGATAACTGATTTTACTATGGGTGTTACTAACTCCTCACGTTTACTATCAATCAATGCTCCTTCTAATAAAGAGATAGTAAGAATTACAAATGATGGTGATGTAATTTGGTATGGAAAACCTTCAGAAGCAATAAAGACATTAACAACTTGTTTTCATTTATCAGTTGAGGCGATGGCTGGTGTTAATAAGGGCGCTAGAAAAAAATACCAATATCATGCCTATAAAAATATCTTAAAGAAATCTCAATCAATGACTAAGAAACAATTAATATCAGATTTAACAAGAATCGTTAAAGAACACGAAGAAAAAATAATTATGGACACGTTAACTAACGTGGATAAATAATTAACTAGGAGTATAATATGAATTGGTTTAATAAATTATTTTCGAACAAAGAAATTAAGCTAGAAGCTAAGGTTAAAGAATTAGAAGAAAAATTAGAGGAAAAATCAAAACCAACTGCTAAAGAAGAAGCTACTAAAAAAGGTGAACCATATGTTAATATCTTAGAAATGGAAATTTCCAAAGGTAGCACTGGATTGGGGAGTTTTGAATTAGACTGGAATTCATATTTTATTGCCTATCTCAGAGAGCACGGTTATGAAGGTAGAACTGATGAATTGATTATTGATCGTTGGTTTACTGATGTATGTAGAAATGTTGTATTAGAAACATACGAACAACATGCTGCTAATAATACAGATTACGTTACCCGTAAAAAATTAGACGATGGACGAACTGAAATTGGTTAACTAGTTTTTGACTTAGTTCTAATTAACTGCTATTATAATTCAACTATGAAATATCTATTGGTCGATACCGCAAATACATTTTTTAGAGCACGTTATATTTCGGGTCGACATTCTACTTTGGATGAGCGCACTGGAATGGCTATCCATATTACATTAACCTCTATTTCCAAACTTTGGAGAGAACAAGATCCAGAACATGTTGTTTTTTGTTTGGAAGGTACAAGTTGGAGGCGAGGAACATATCCGCCATATAAGAAAAACAGAGATGTAGCCAAAGTTGCACTGACTCCAGCTGAGGTAAAAGAAGATCAAGCATATTGGGATGCATTCAATCAACTAAGTGAATACCTAAACAATAAAACAAATTGTTCAGTTCTCCATAGTCCCAACGCTGAGGCGGATGACCTCATTGCCCGATTCATTGCACTTCATCCTCATGACGAACATGTAATACTGAGCAGTGATTCAGATATGTTACAATTAATTGCTGAAAATGTTACTGTATATAACGGCATCACCGGAGAGTTACATTCCCTCAAAGGAGTGTTTAATGGTGGAAGTAAACCAGCAATAGATAAGAAAACTAAACTACCAAAAGAGGCACCAAATCCTGCGTGGTTATTATTTGAAAAATGCATGAGGGGTGATTCTAGCGACAATGTGTTTAGTGCATATCCTAGAGTGAATGTTAAAAGATTGAAAGAAGCATTTAATGATCGTGAGAAAAAAGGATATAGTTGGAATAATGTTATGTTGCAACGTTGGACTGATCATAATAAAAAAGAACACAAGGTAGTAGATGATTATGAACGGAATAAAGTTTTGATTGATTTGACTGCACAACCTGACAAAATTAAAAAAGAAATAGATACAGATATTATTTCTCAGTTAAATAGAAAAACAATTTCACAAGTAGGAACACATTTTATTGTGTTTTGTGGAAAACACGAGTTAGTAAAGTTATTAGATTTTACTGATTCTTATGTCTCGATTCTGAATCGACCATACAAGGTGAAATAATGAATTATAGCATTTACGACAAAATGTCATCATTAATAACAAAACCAAAACGTCCTAAGTTATCAACATTTGTATCTTCGGCGGATTTATTTACCTATGTCTATCCGAGAGGAAATATGGATCTTCATTCTTTCTTACATTTAATCGGAGTGGGAAAGGACGGACCTTGGATTGCCGGTGGAGCAGCATTAGCATGGTATAAGGGAGAAACGATTGATTCCTTAACGGACGTTGATATATTTTTTGCTAATAAGGATAATTTTGATTGGGTTGACAAAATTTTTAATGATGTATTAACGAATCCCAATGATAAATTAGACGATTTTAGTAAATTATTTTCAAAAGATGTGTTGGTAGGTACCAACCCGTATATTCATAGATCACACAATGCAACTACAATTAGATTTAGCATTCAAACAAAAATATATACGATACAATTAATTAAAGCTAGGTTTCATGACAATATTCAATCAGTAATTGATAGTTTTGATATTAGTGTTTGTAAAGTAGCGACTGACGGTAAACATTTTTATTTAGGAGAAAATACTGCACACGATATAAACAATAAAATATTAAGGTATGAAGGTGAATTTAAAATGAATTCATTACCTAGAATTTTAAAATACCAAACCTATGGTTATAAACCCACAGACGAATTAGTTCAACGAATGAGAGATAGTGAGAGTTTATATACCGAAATTGATATTGAGGATGTAAATGGATACAACAACATCGCCTAACGAATACAAAGAAAGAACTTGGAGCCTGTTCTCCAAGAAGCCTATGCTAATGTATTCTAAAAAGCATGATCAATATATTGTCCTTTGGGATGGCATTATAATGACTAGGAATGATGCAATTTATATTTTGTTTCATGCATTTCATCGAGTCTTTCCAGGACAAAAAGTTAAACAGAAACTATTAGATGACTATATGCGCTGTCTACGCAGTGGCGTATTTAAAGAATTTACCGATGAAGCGGGCGAAAGATTTATGGAAAATAGGTGCCGATTGTCTGACATGGCGGTGGAAGATATGACTAAGATTGAAGTCGCTAATAATATGAGAAATACTCGATTTCAATATTTAATACAAATGTTTTCTGCACTTCTTTATGATTACGAGAATAACGGAACAACTTTTAAACAGGCTATGGATTGGTTAGATTTAGGGCAGGCAAACGAATATGATTAGAGATGTTAACATAGTCGGAAGTACCTTTTTCGTATCCTCGACTCAAATGCCAATATATGCTATTGGTGAGAACCAAGTTCGATATAATAATCGAAAAAATGCATTAGAGCAATGGGTTGCATCGAATAACAGCTGGCAAGAAATTGCTGGCGCGGTAGACATTCGTATCAATCCAGAAATTGATGCATTATTAAATTGGGTTCGAGAAAAACAACAAGAAGAATTTAAACTAACAAACATATATAAAAAATATCCAGAACTTCGTAAAATGAAAGAACAGCATGATATAATGCTTGCACTTATAAAGGAATATGTAGATGAGCCTAATCGCTAAAACAGTAGTAAAGAATAAATTTTGGATCGTGGAAGAAGATGGCATTAAGGTCGCTACTATTCAAAAAAGCCCCGGCGGTGTTGCGTTTGTAAAAGATGCTAATAGAGAACTTTTTCCTAGCATTAAAAACCTAGGTAGTACTCACAATATTATCTTTGATAAAATTGAAAAGAAAAAGAAAACCTTAGAAAAGAAAGAGCATGTTTCTGAAATTAACGGATATCCAACGAATACTACACCATACAATGTTCTTCACAATGTACAGAACAATAGTTACATTTATACAAAGAAACCTAAAAGCAAAAGTTATTTTTGTGCGGGATATTATATCGTACAATTTTCAGTCACCTGGGTGCGAGGATTTTGTCCTAAACTCATTACGCTTGAACGATACAAATTTAAAGGTCCGTTTAAGACAAAAACAGAAATGCAAGCAGTTTTACAAAAGACAGTTAATGAACCCGATATTGACTAAGTTTAATACAAAGGTTCAAACCCTTAGTCAAAGTGGCGGGAAACAACTTCTATTAAGTGCTAGAGAAGCCCGAGATCTACAATCAGAAATTTTCGTCCTTCTTCGACAAATTGCTACATTAGAAGCTAATTTACGCAGGGCTGAATCGGGTGAAGTTCCTGCTTCTATATCTGCCGACGGTGGCAAGTTTTAACATAAATACTATGTTATGAGTAGACCCAAGCCCACCGTCATTTTAGAGAAAGTAAATAAGACAACCTACAAATGTGATCAGGTACTGCATAGTGATGGCATTTGGGCTGTGTACTTTAACGGCAAACCTATTAACTTAAAAACTAGTAATCTACTAGTTAACTATCCAGGACCTAAATATAAAAAGGTTAGTTTTAGTAATAAAGGTCATGCTATTAACCTAGCTAAAAAATTAAATGAAACTTTTCAAACAGATAAATTTACCGTTGTGTTCTTGACTCAAGGAGAACAGGTATTCCCAACCAAGAATTAAAGGCAATTAAAAAGAAAAGATTGACCAGAGAAATGTGTGTGCAGTATAACGCCCAGGGCGGCGATTGCGACACAAAGGTCTTTTCTAATTCAATATGGCAGCATCCAGATGCTTGGACTTTGCAACTAAGAAAAAATGGACGTAAGATACTTGATCAGATGGGGATGAAAAGTTATCTAATCAAGTTAACCCATCAAGATTTTACATCAAACGTTTATTTAAAATTATACAAATGTCTCGAAGGACCATTTTATATTAATACTCCACAATTGTGGCTTTATTTAGAAAAAGACTATATTATGATGACATTACTTGATAACGATTTAAAGAAAATTATCAGGAACTGTTCGGATAAGTGATGATCATAATAGCATGACAACCGTTAACACTAGATTGGTTTGGATCAATCTCCCATCCAAATTTTGGGAAGAAACCGATGATGGTACGAAGCAAGAGAAATTATCAATAATTGCTATTGTAGCATTTTTCAAAAAATATACACCGATGGCCGAAATCCATTTGTTACACGATCATCCTCAAATTGAGAAGGAACTTCGACATTGGTTGAGAGCGAATTCTATTCAATTACCTGGTGCGGTAATTCCGGTGGTAATTCCAAACGATGCAGACTTTTTAGTATTCCAATTAAAATGGTTTGATTATATAAAATTTATTACCTATACTGATATTAATCCCTCGGTAATCACTACTGACTAATATAACATTTGACTTTGGAAAAGCTTTAACGTAAAATAATTAAATATGAGACCATATACTCAAGGGCTTTTGGACGGTATGTGTGGCGTCTATTCGGTTATCAACGCAATGCACGCCATTGATCATATGCCTGAAAAACGAGCAGAAACAATGTTTCGGATAACAATTAAAAAGTTTTCTAGCATATTTCCCACAGCATTCTATGACGGGATTAAATTCGATGAACTTCTTACAATTACACGCTGGATTGCAAAAAAATATGTCAAAAATAAGCTAAAATGTTACAAACCTGTTAGAAAAAAAGTCGATATTAGAGGTTGGTTCGATATACTGGAACAAGTATTAGATAAAGATAAAACTGCCGTTATTATCGGCCTAGGATATCCGGAAGATCATTGGAGCGTCTGTGTCGCTGTAGAACGCAAAGGAAATGGACGTTATCTTGTACTGTCAGATTCATATTTTGGTTTAAAGAGATTTAGAGAATCCAAATTCTCTATGTTTAAGAAAAAAGACAAAATTCAAATTGACCCATTCGAAACTATTGTAATTGGAAAATAACATGAATACGGAAAAAGAAAATATGATGCGAACATTAGCCGATAAACCTAGGCTTGCATCAGCTTGGTGTAGTATAGGAATCCACCGATGGCAGCGTTGGAGAAGTTATAAAGAAGATATAATTGAAACTGATAAGCTTGGATATTCTGTAATCCAACAACTTCGAGAATGTGATGATTGTGGATTGAAACAATTATCATATACTAACGCTAGTCACAAAAAAATCACCTAATCTAAATCAATGACTTATAAGACCCCCAACATAAGTCATTGATTTTATTAATGTTAATTGGGCTTGACACTAACTTCAAACTCCAGTAAAATACTAGGGTATTAAACGTTAACCTACTAGGAGAATAAACGTATGGCTCAAGCACAAGAATCCACCCGCACAGTAAATCCCAAAGAAGCTGAGGCGGCAATTATGACTTGTTTTAAGTCGAAGCGTCCGCTGTTTCTGTGGGGACCTCCGGGAATCGGTAAAAGCGAAGTGGTAGACACTATTACTACGCGCCTCGAAGGCTTTATGATTGACCTGCGTTTGGGTCAAATGGAGCCGACGGATTTGCGTGGAATTCCGTACTTTAACAAAGAGCTGGGGCTCATGGACTGGGCACCGCCCATCGACCTTCCTTCGGAAGAACTTGCTGCAAAATATCCGATCATTGTATTGTTCCTCGACGAGATGAACGCGGCAGCGCCGTCGGTGCAAGCGGCTGCCTACCAGCTTATTCTTAACCGTCGTATCGGAAAATACTTTCTCCCCAAAAACGTTGTTATTGTTGCAGCGGGTAACAGGGAATCGGATCGAGGCGTTACTTATCGCATGCCTAGTCCGCTTGCCAACCGTTTTGTTCACCTCGAAATGAGGCACGATTTTGATTGCTGGCAGGAATGGGCAATTCATCATCGCATCAACAACGACGTTATTGGTTACCTCAGCCACAATAAACAAGATTTGTTCGACTTCAAAGCGACGTCGGCGAGCCGGGCGTTTGCTACTCCGCGTTCGTGGGTCTTTGTAAGTGACCTCATTGACGACGGTGTCGGCTACGATGTCCTGACCAATCTGGTTGCTGGTACTGTTGGCGAGGGCCTTGCTGTTAAGTTCATGGCGCACCGGAAATTGGTCGAAGACCTTCCGATGCCGATGGACATTCTTGAGGGCAAGGTTACGGAACTCAAAGTCAAGGAGATCAGCGCAATGTATTCGCTTACGATTTCCATGTGCTACGAACTGAAGGATGCCAGGGAGAAAAAGGTCTCCGACGACAAGTGGCACAAAATGATCGATTGCTTCTTCGCGTTCATGATGAAGAATTTCCAAAAGGAAATCGTGGTTATGGGCGCGCGTACTGCGCTCACCACGTATGACCTTCCGATTAACCCGAAGAAGATGAAGTCCTTCGACGAGTTCCATAAACTGTACGGCAAATATATTATTGCCGCTAACCAGTAAACGGTTTAGGCTAGTTGGGATGGCGTCCTAGTCGCCGGCAGTACCCAACTAGCCTTTCTTATTAAGGAGACAAAATGAACCGCAAATCAAAATATATTGTTGTAAAACACGAAGGTTTTGAGATGCCGATTGTCTTTTCTGACCTAATGCAGCATACGCAGGCGGCGGGCCTGCGCGAGGTTATTGGTGCAGGTTTTTGCTATGTCGAAGCTGGCGAATATGTTTGTTATGGTGAAAGCATTGGTCTACATGTTAAAAGCCGAGGCGAAACAGATGCATCGGTACTGAATGAAATGCTTGGAATGATCCGTGAAGAATAATATGAATAAAGACAAACCAATGACCGCTGATGAATTTCTAAGTTATTGGTTGGATCCAATTGACGATGAAGGTCCTCACATGTCTGCGTTGGATGCATTTGAGGAATCTCTTTTTGAGCATGAATCCCAATATTATAGTGAGTGCGCGATGTTTGGTGATGCCGGTCCAGGACAAGGATTGCACGTTTCTAATGGACAACGCGAACTTGAAAATGTTCGTCGTCAAATTAACCGTATCAAAACCTTAAAAGGTGAACTGCATGGCAATGACTAAAAACGAACGTCGATTTTATTGGGCAGTTCAAGACTCATTATTTCTTACCATGACCTATTTGGCTGTGGTTGATGGTATTGGTTGGGCTAACGTTGTTCTCAATGTGTACCTTTGGATAATGATCGTGTCAATGGGTCTTATTGCATTGGGTACCTGGGCGCATAATTTTCTAGTAGCACAAGGTCATCGGGACAAAAACGAACTAACAGTGCTTGATCAACTTCGAGCAAAAGGAGTATCAGTGCCCCCACTGCTTATGGCTTTTGTTGACGCTATTGTTTTCGGTGCTGCATTATCAGTCGGTTGGTATTGGACCGCTGCCGCCGCATTTAGCATGATTATTTTTGAAATTGTCGTATTTGATAAACGTGCTGTCGCTGCCGCTGTGGCGCGTAAAAATGAATTTGAGATGATGGCTGAAAAAAACTAAACAAATCAATGACTTACAAAACCAGTACCGATGTAAGTCATTGATTTACAACAGGATATTTGGTTGACACTATACCAGATCCACCATATAATACTGTTATAACCAATTAAGGACTTATATGAGCCAAGACACCACAGCAAACAAAAAGATCAAGCTCAACACCTTGTCCGATACGTTTGATGCAAAGTTGGACGAGAAAGTGCGCGAGCAAATTGTTACTGCGCGAATCAGTATGTTACTGAAAATGCCCTTCCTGGGCAATATTGCTACCCGACTTATTCTTGTACCTGCCGATAAATGGCTGCCTACTGCGGCGGTTGATGGTCGGCATTTGTTTTACAATTCCAAATTTTTCCAAATGCTTTCGTTGCCGCAAACCATTTTCGTAATCGGCCACGAAATTCTCCACGTTATTTACGAGCACATGGATCGTCGCGCACACCGCGATCCTGGGTTGTGGAATATTGCGGCTGACTTTGCTATTAACGGTGATTTGGTTGAGCACCGAATCGGTGAAAAAGTAACACAATTTCCAATCTGTCTTGATCCGAAATATACCGGTCGAACGGCAGAAGACATTTATAATGAGCTGTATGAAAACGCCGACAAAATTAATATCCAGGAATTGTTAGATCAATTGTTGGATGAGCATTTAGATCCCGACGGCGAAGATCCGAGTAAGGGCAAGGGTGGAAACGGTAATGATGATGGTGATGGTGCGGGTAGGCCAGTTCTTAGTCCTGAGGAGCGCCGTAAGGTGCGCGACGAGATTAAAGAAGCAATTATGCAGGCATACCAGGCGGCAGGGGCAGGTAATCTTCCGGCGGGTGTAAAGCGATTGCTCGACGAGATGATGGAGCCGAAAATGAACTGGCGTGAATTGTTGCGCCAGCAAATTGAAAGCACGTTCAAAAACGATTTTACCTGGATGCGGCCTTCACGTCGAGGCTGGCACCTGGATGCAATTCTTCCTGGCATGGTGACGGATCCGATGATCGATATTTGTGTATCCATCGATATGAGCGGATCGATTTCCAACGAACAAGCTAAAGATTTCCTTTCAGAAATCCAAGGTATTATGTCGCAGTTTATGAACTATAAATTACATGTTTGGAGTTTTGATACGCAAGTGTACAATCCGAAAATCTTCACAAGCGATAACGCTGAGGACATGACCACATACGAACCTAAGGGCGGTGGTGGCACGGATTTCATGTGTAACTGGGAATGGATGAAAGAGAATGATGTCGAACCCAAAAAGTTCATCATGTTTACGGATGGTTATCCGTGTGGTGAATGGGGCGAAGAAAACTACTGCGACAGCATTTTCCTTATCCACAGTGCGCCAGAAATTCACGCACCGTTTGGAATCACTGTTCATTATGACGGGGATGTAGGCCAGGTCGATTAATGAAATATGATGTAATCGAATCCTATGGCATGAGGCGGGTTAAGTTTCTCCCGCCTCATTTTTTTGTTTGGAAACTACCTCCAAATACAACTATTAGCTGGAACTATTCCGAAGAATTTAGCAAAGCAAATCCAGATTTTATCGAGAAGGGTAAATACAAAAATAAAATAAAAAACCTAATCCATTTTATCGATGAACGTCTTGCTGGTCGATATTATATTAATACTGAGGACAAACCAGATGAATCGGCTAAAGAAGTAATAATTGGATTCGAAGAGGAAGCTGATCTTACTATGTTTACGTTGTTAACCTCAGTCGATCTTAATAAAGTTTTTTGATTTTATCCGCGATGTGGTATTTCACTGCATCCTTAGCATTCAACCAAACATCATTAGCAGGAAGAAGAATTTTCCGTATTGTTGCCTCTGGCAATCCAGTACAGGCTTTGTAATGCATAAGCATTCGTTCAGTAGTCATTTCAAATTCTTTTACTGTAGCGAATAGTTCGTGTTCTTTTCCGGACGATCCCCAACTGTATTGGTGAGAAAGAATACTAGTATTTGGAGTTATTGTTCTAGTACCTTTTGTTCCAGACATAAACGTTAATAATCCGCAGCTGGCAATCATTCCTATTCCAATTGTTCTTACGGGGATCGCACTTCCCTTCATTACATCTATTAGGGCAAATGCACTACCTACTTCTCCGCCTGGACTATTAATAAACAAAGTAATTTCTTCCGGTCGATCTACTTTAGGTAATAAATTTTTTTCTAAAATAAATTCTATTACCGGCTTAGTTGATCGATTATTAAAATCATCACAAAAATAAATCATATTATGTTTCCATAATAATTGACCTGGTTGTGGAAAGTCTGTAGTTGGCTTATTCATTATTTTTCTCTGATTCAATAAAATTTTCCATACTAAACCGCCATCGGTGCCACTATTGCTGCATGAGATTGGTAGCCATGCAATACAACATCTTTCATTGTAAATGCATCTATATCAATTACATGTGAATTAATCCAAAGAATTGGACTAGGAAATGGATCCCGTAGCATTTGTGCCTTAGCATGTTCTATATGGTTAACATATAAATGAAGGTCTCCGGAGGTATGAATTAACTCTCCTACCTCCACATTGCACACTCGCGCCAACAAGTGGGTAAACAATGCATAGGAAGCAATATTAAATGGCAAGCCTAAAAACGCATCAACCGACCTCTGATACATTTGGCAACTAAGTTTTCCGTTTGCTACATAAAATTGTGCAAAACAATGACATGGGGGTAGCGCCATCTGTTCAATCTCACCAGGATTCCATGCGGTAATAATATGGCGCCTGCCGTGGGGATCTTTTTTAATCCCATCTATTAGATTTTTAAGCTGGTCAACATTCCTACCATCAGCAGCTTTCCACTGTCTCCATTGTACTCCGTACACCCGTCCTAGGTCGCCGGGAAATTGTGCCCTATCTTGCCAGTACACTGACTCTGCATTAGCGGTCCAAATTGTAGTCTTTTCAGAATCTCTATGACCATGTAAAATTTCTCTAAGTTTTCGTTCATCTCCGGAACCGGAAATCATCCAAAGCAATTCACTAACTATCGCGTTCCAAGCTAATTTTTTAGTTGTTACCGCTGGGAACCCGTCAGCTAAATCAAATCGCATTTGATAGCCAAATACGCTTATGGTGTTAGTGCCCGTCCTATTAGGCGTCTCTACTCCATTGTCTAAAATATGTTGTAAAGTATCTAAATATTTTTTCATATATGCTCGCTATTATATAGTACTTATCTATTCACGCGGAGTAATAATATTCAACGTATTTTCGTTAATTACTTTAACAACCTTCTCTTTAACAATGTGAAAATCCACATCCTTAATGATATCTGACATTGAATGTAATTTGTCATTGATCTTTTGTTCGATCTCTAACGGATTGGTGCCAGTTGCTAATAGCTGCTGAATATTAATCTCGATACTATGTCCACTAATCAAATTGATAATTACTGTTTCTAATAGTTCTACAGGAATTTCTTTTTTATCTATGTTAGCTAATATATTATCCCAATCCGTACTTTTTATAGTATCAAACTTGGGTTGTTTTTTGCGCGGCATCAGCGTTAGGTTTTAATTGAGCCTGTAATGACTTAGCCGTATCCATAAGTTGAGTAGCTGCTGCCGTTAATTCTGCAATCTGCTCTTCAACTGTCTTAGGCGTTACATCTGACATTTTGCCTGGATCTCTAAAACCTTGCGACTCAGCAATCTTAGTAATCTCTGCGGTTTTGCCATCTGCAATTTTGTCGAGTAATTTATTAAGCTCATCTAACCTAATTCTATCTTTACCTGTCGGAGTAACTATTATCTGAATAGTTGGGACTTTTTTAATAAAGCCTTCACTATGGAGGGCAGTTAATAAATTACGTCCATCATCTGCAACCGTTCTAAACAACACATCATCTAAACTTAATGTCTGTTGTCCAGCATCGCTCTCTAATGCCTTCATTAAAGTATCATGAAATGTCTGTGGTAGACTTTCCGAATATACAATCAATGCATTGGTTTCTTCTTTTGGAACGGTTCGTCGAACTATTACTATTTTCTTTTCACCGTGTCTTCCAATATGTTTAATCATAAAATTATTTCCTTTAGTTTGGTATTGTTGCTGCTTGTTCAACAGTTTCATTTTCTACTGACTGTTGAGTTCGTGCTTCTAGTGCTGGCTCTGGGAGCGGCTCTGGTGCCGGCTCTGGATCTGTTGGCGGCTGTTGTTTTAATTCTGCATTTGGTGCCGGCGTTTGTGATGTAACAAACGCAACCAATTTATTATATGTAGCCCCCACTGCAACCATTTCTGCTGCTTGAAATGATCCTCGATCTGCACAAGTTTCAATTATTGAAATAATAACCCTAAGATCATTAAGAGTCAACCCCTGAGGCGGTACGCCGGGTTGAGCTTGTGCTGGTCCAGATTGTGCTGGGGTCTCGTTGCTAATCTCTGTCATAGTATCTCCAAAGTCTACTAATTATATATGCTTTTAAAAATCAATTAAATTATTTCTTTGTACCCAAGTTTGATAAATTTATCATCTAGCCACGTCCAAGAATAACTCAATTTGAGTTGGTTTAAGTCGCCGTGCACCTCATTAAAATATCCAATTGCATCATCAACGCCGCGCTTAACCCAGTCAGCATTCGCGCCATTTATTCTGTTTTTCCATGTACTCAATCTAAATTCAGTTTGCTTATTTGGTTGTATTTTTTGATAATACATTAATTTGATGATCTCTCTAAATGCTGTTCTCCAAGCAATAATTGGATCTATATTAAATCGTCCAATTCCAGAAATAATTGGAAGTACTTCATGTGGTTTTGTTTGTGTAAAATCTAAATCGACTTGATCGGTTTCTAATACTAATTTCTTATTGTAGGCTACTAACGCCATGTGCCCATATACTAATTTATTAACTGGATTAATAGCGGAAAAGATATAATGCTTTGGATTTTCTAGGTAGTCGGGTTGCCAAGACCAATCAAAACCCTTATCTACTTCCAGCTTGGCGTTAACCCCAAAGAACCATTCAGTTTGGCTTTGCTGAGCTGCTTTCTTTAATGCTTCACTTCTACCGTCGATATTAGAAATACAAGAAACGTTTCTATTAGAGGTCTTTATTAAATGTGCTAGTAATTCTTCTGCATTAGGTTCATTATTGCTGATATAAATTATATCTAATTCTTGTTCTTTTAATAAGGTATCAGCTTTAACAATATACGGATAATCATATATGTTCGTAATGTTGTATTTCTTTATTGCTTTAGGGATTAACATTGTACTACCTGCGTCACTTAAAATAACAACATTCTTACTATCCCATTCGTTTAAATTTTTAACTATATTATCATAATCTACTTTTAAAGCATGTGGATGAACCACGGCATGATTGTTTGTAATTGCCAATTCATTAATTGTGGAAACTAAATCATCTTTACCGTGATAAATTAGCACGTTTATTTTATCCTGCACTAACTCTGTTGTAGTTATGTCCTTAACAAAATTTATGTTTGGTAATTTAAATACGTCATTACACCAACTACTATTCATTAAGTCATATTTGTTTAAGAAACAAGTTTCAGACCAATTATTCCATTGGGATCCGAATATATGATTCATATGTTTTTGCCAGGTATCTCCGTGCCAAGTAAAATCAAAATCATCATAACATGTCTCAGAACTAATATACCAAAACTTGTCTGTAGCTGATTTACTGGCACAACGTCGCATAGTATCTAGCGTCGTATTAATAAATCTAGTTCGTTGTATATACGGAAAACGTTCCTTAAGCATACTAAAATGGTATTCATTGCTAGCATTCCCTTTGTCAACATAGAAAATATCCGCTGCATGACTAACTTTAGTTCTCATTATATCTACGTATTTCACCTCTGTTGCACCAGGCATCACATAACGGGGGCCGCCATCTTTTTGCCATTGCGAACTAAATTGATAAATGTATGGTTGGTCGTCGTATCTAGTTGGTAACCAACTAAAGTCAAAGTCGTCCGATACTCCGTCGGGAATTTCCCAATTAGTTTTATCTTGTTTTAACCTACACCGAAGTTCATTAATATATTTTCTATTAGTAGCACCCAGTACATGATATTCTAATGTTGGCATTACTTCAGCAGGATACCATTGGTTGCCGAACACATAGATATATGGCTCGGGATCATCTAAACTAGGATGCCAACTAAAATCGAAACTGTAAGTATCAATATCGTGTAGCACTCGCCAATTGAAAAATGTGGGTGGCGTTCTAACCTCATTCCAAGCAAATACTTCATCTACCTTTTCAGTCAGGTATAGGTAGACACCTATATCTCTACTCCATTGATCTGAAAATCCATGATTATAGGTACGTTGTGAAACTATAGGCTTCCAATGGAAATCAAAATTTTGTAAATCATAATAGCATCTATCAATAATCCAAAATCGTTCTGTTTTACTTTTTTTTGCTGCGTCAGAAATTGAATTTGCCTTTGTTTCAAATTCGAATAGATTAGGCTTTTCATTTAGATAAAAAATGTCGTACATAAATATTATTTACGCTGCATCTAAAACCACATATAAAAATCAATTCGTAGATTATTATCTATAAATGAATGGATCACGTTTACGCATCTCTTTAAGACGTTTGCGATACCTAATTTTTCTAGTAATTTTTCCAAATAATCGCTCAACAATGAAATGGCGAAGTCGTTTCAAAATAATCATGTCTAGATCAATCCTATTCTATATTTATCTAATGCGGCAAACACCACTGGTCGCATTTGCTCAATTATCTTGTTTCCTAATACATCTTGTAGTTCGATACCATATATTGAATTAAAGCAATAGTGACCACTTGCAATAAACTTGGTTTGATCATCAATTACCTCGGGGGTGACCCAACGTTTCCAATATTCTTTAGATAATACATAGTCCCTAAAATTATTATATATTAATCCTAAATCTTTTCCTAAATCATGAATTATCGATGTTTGAATGCTTCCTAGTTGTGGGGCTATATTCATGGCATCAATACCATGACGCTTATGCCGTGCTATCTGCTTCTGACTCAGATAATCTGCATTGTGTTCTTTAAATAATAAATTATAACTATGAATTAAGTCTGCGGTGCCTCTAGCAATAATTTCATTAAATTGTCCTACCTGAGTATGTTTAGTTAGACTTCCTGTCTGACTAACAAAGAATTTTACATTAGGTTTAAAGCGCAATGCAAAATCGAGTTGTGCTTTTAAACGGGCTAGACTATCTTCTAAGTCTTCACCTGTATTATCTTCACTACCAAATTCAATCATAATATTCGGATTTGCTGTCTTAGTAATATTAATTAAAGTGGCAGCTATCCTTTCTTGATGTTCGGCATTAACCTTACTTATATCAATATGAATGAGGTCGAAACCGTGTTTGATGTCAGCTAAAATAGTCTCAATACAACGATCAGTCGCATATTGTAGAGAGTGATTTTTATCTAAATCACTGAAAAATGGTCCACAATGGTCACGACATATTAAGACTCGGTCTGGATCATACCATTTATGATTTTTTACATGCGCGGTCAATGAACCAATCGTATACGCATATCCACTATTCACATCAACTTGATTCCTGCTAGCAATCAACATAATGGGAAAATTGTGAAGATAACTATATTCTAAACACAACTCTACAATACTCGGACTCATTGTGCCAACACCTAACTTAAATTTTGCAAATTGCATTAGCATTAATTACCGTTTCAATATACAAACATGCATCTAATACTGCCCCGGATCCGGCGGCACTTTCTGTTACATAATTAGCAGCAGCTTTTGCTTCTTTTCGAGCACTTATTGGTGCGATTCCTAATTTAACTTTGGCCAATATTGGGGCATCATTATATCCATCCGCGATATAAGCAGTAGTATCAAACTCACAATTCTGTTCAAACCAATGCATTCTAGTTTCTTCAGGAACGAGTTGTAATTGTTCTTTATTAAAGTTCCAATCTACTACAATCCTAGCATAAGTAATGGGCCAACCAGTTATATCTGCGGTGATAAATGTGATGTCAGTAAGATATTGCTTGATGATCTTGATTCCATCTTTATCATGCGGGCCAAATACCTTGAACATTTTACCATGTTTATTGTACAAGATATGCCCGGTATTAAGAACTCCGTCTACATCAATCACTAATTTGTTAATCATATAGAATTGATTTCTTCCTGTGTAAGTTTGATGCCAGTAAACAATTCAAATTGATATTTGAACTGATGCCTATAAAATTCTACACCTGCTACATATTTAATATTATTTACTTCACACTGTTTTTTTAATTGATTAGACGTGGAAGATATTGCTAAATCTATTACACACGATACATTAGGCAATAATTTAAATGGACTGTCTGGCACAGAAGTACCAAAACTAGTACAATTAATTACAGTATTAACAATCTTATGGCGGTCCGCCCAATTACCATTAGTTCTACTAAAAACAGTGGCTCGAGAACCTAAAAGTTTTTTGAACATCGAACCCATGGCGCCGTCTCCTAAAATTGATATTCCTTCTGTTTCAGAAATACCTTCAATAACACCAATAGCTCCATAGTAATCGGTGTTGTATCCGATCATCTTATTCTTAATAATCGTAACCGTATTACAACTTTTAAATTTTACAACTAAAGGAAAAACTTCATCTAGATAGTCTATAATAGTTTTCTTAAAAGGCATACTAATACTAAAACCATCTATATTGCTATTCTTAACTTCAGCTATACACCCAACTATATCCTCGCATTTTTTAGCCGTATAAGTATAAGGCAATCCTTTGAGTTTAAAAAATTTACTGTAATTAGTCTCCCCAAATGTACCAGGATATTGACTTAAACTAATAAAGGTTTTCATGTAATAATTTGAGTCCCATGTACCAAAGAATTTGATCAAACGGCTGTTCATGTAATGGAGCCATATTCAGAAAAATAATAGGAACAAGTAGTTCTATTTTATTTACGTCATGTCCATTAGATATTGCATATTGAATCAAATCATTTTGATAGATTAATTGATTTGTGATGCTTGGTATTTTCAATGAAACCTCTGTTCCAGAAATAGACATATCAAATTGGCCGTCTTTGATCTTGGAATAATCAATGACTAACCCCCCATACAGTTTAGCTAGATCATAGTATTTGTCCCCTAGAAATATTAAACCACTAAAGTCTGGTCGCCAATCAATTAGAACAAATTCTCCAGCAGGATTAATAATAATATTGTCAAACTGTAGATCCCCGTGCATCACGGTTGGTGTCACTGTTGTTGCCAGATAGTTCCAATCAATTTTATCAATAAGTGTTTCACTAATTTGAATACCATCTATACAATCAATTTTAGGTAGATTGGGATATTTCTTTTTGAATTGCTGAATGCGTAATAGTGTCTTGTCACGATAAAATGCAAACGATTCTGCGCGTATGTCACCTGACCTAGGAAGCCATAGATTTGAATTTAACCAATCTAACAATTTGGGAAATGTGTTCGAATCATCATGTGCATACATTGTTTTACCGGGAAATAAATCATATGCTAACCAATTATGAGACTGCTCACAACAGTTGGGAAAAACTGCCGGTGACGCCATATACTTTGCTAATTTTATAGGCGCAATTGAATCATTTTTCCACCATTTCACAACTCGATTATTGCAAATGTAAGTAATCTCATCCTTTTTAGCAAAGTCAAATTTTTGACTACTATTAAATGTTTCTCTGTAAATATCTGGGTTGCCAAAATCTAGCCAAGAATAAAGAAACGCGACATCACTGTGTTTACGAAAAGCATAGACAATCTCATTACTATTAGAAAGAATAAGACGATTAAAAAATTCCTCATGATCATGAATATACATTAATCCAGTAAAGGCGACGCAGTGTTCTGTTGCAGCAACTTTGAACATGATGTCTAAAATCTTAGAGTTCTCATCAATCTTAAACGTTGTATACAAAGAAGAGAGTGATTTATCTACTTGTCTAACAAAATAGCAATCAGAATCCTTAAAGGTTATAGGCTCATCGAAGTATGTGTCACATGGTACATACCAAAATGATTCATTTACTATTGAAGCGCATTTTTTTAGGGTGTATCCCGGTCCACTCTTTTCACTTGACCAATCATCAATTGGTACAAACACAATATTATGATCTGCAAATGCAAGATTACAAAAATCTACAATCTGTTCTCCAAAGTGTCCAATTGGAATTAAAAACTGTGTATCAACTGGAAATTGATTAATGATATGGGCTAATATTGGTTTTCCTTTATATGGGAGCAAAGCTTTATTAAGATCCGTTGTAAACGGATTCATTCTGCTCCCCACTCCAACCGTAGGAATGATAACAGTTGTCATTCGCCATGCTCACTTAAAATTTTTCCATGAGCACGCCCAGAATCATCTTGTAAACGAATTACGTCATCAAGCTCAGGAGTGCTAACTTCAATAAATTCCAGATTCGTTTCAGATACCATCCTATGAACATAACAAGCATCGATATTTACAACTACGCCTGGCGTTAACGAAATCTTCGCCATAAAATATTTTTCATACGCCCTTACAGTGTCGATGTGCATTCCTACCCCATCAAGAAAAGCTTGTACATCTAGTGGCTTATAGCTTTTAAGTAGGTATCCGGAGCCAGATAAAATATAGTTTGTTTCACTTTTGAAACGATGTACTTGCAAACTAGTTTTATTATTAGCAAGGAGCGTAATATGTTTGATAGCATACGGAGTTTCTTGACCGTCTGCGATCCACAATTCATTTCCCCACGGTTTAGATACGATCTTAGCCATGAACCTCATCTCCATATATTTCTATCAATTTACCATATAGATATTTCGCCCATTCAGAATGACCCTGAATCATTGGATGTAAACAAGAACTCAGAGGGATTTTATTCTCATTCATGAAATTACTAAATGTAGGATTAGTAAGCATTTTATTGGTTCGAATTTTATTAATTGTGAATGTATGTGGTTCTTCATTGGTGGGATGCCACATTGTGGATAAACTATCAAAAAATAAGTACTTTACTCCTAAATTATCTAATGTATTGGATAGGAGAAATTTTTGCTGGAGACAATACATAATTGCAATTTGCTCATCGTACATATTAGCTACATAAGTTTCATGAAATTTATCCAGGTCCTGTAAAATTCCAGTAGATGCCTGAGAGTTGCTTTGATGCTCTGAGAATTTTTGACTAACATTAAACCTATACCAGCCCGTGGTGTTTTCATCAGCATTAACGTATACCTCATTACGACATGGGGTTGTCCAGCCAATAACAATTAGTAAACTGGATAACTGTTCGGGATCTTGCCTCATTAAATAATCACAAGTAGTACGCACTATTCTAGCATTACTGCCGCCTCCCAGTGAATCATTTAGGCAAGTATATTTTAGAAGTCTCGCCAGCTTAGCTGGCCATGCAAAATGGACTTGGTCTGTTAATTTTCTTGAATGGTGTTTGAGGATCGGATCTTTATTTATTCCATTTCCGTAAGTCCAACTACACCCATTAGCATATAAAATTTTACTCAAGATTCATACTCTCTATTTTTGCAATAAGGCGCAGAGCAGTATCTTGATGTCCTTCTTCGGATGTATGCTTGCTGCCGATTGAGTCTGGAAAACGCTCAGTCAAATCTCCCCAATCCTGAAACATCAAGTCATTGCTATCTATGAATCTTTCAAATTCTTTAATATCAGTGGTTAAAACTAAACAGTTAATTCCCCTGCGTTTAATATACATATATGCCTGCAAGATCATTCCTATATCATAGTTCTTTTTGATTGAATGGTCAAAGATTTCTAAATAATAATCCAAGATCAATTTTAGCTTTCTATTAGATTCAGAATCGAGTCTAGCATAATATGTATTATTAGGGAATAGAGTTCTTGTTTTAATACAATCATCGATTCCTCCTATCTGTTCGGATAGCATCCTGGGATTATATTTTGGATTTCCGTGTAAAAAATAATGCATTGGTGAATTATGATGTGGGAGAGTCTCATGATGTGGTGGATATTGATGATAATTCAAATTTTCCAATGAGTGAGGTAGAATATGCTTTGGTGACCCCTCAGAAAACCATTCAATGCGATCATACGAGGTTAGTCCAAGCACGATCAAATGTGGTTTTTCTGGCATGTCTGCCGCATACATTCCCTGTAAAAATGTCGTGTAATTGCTCGCGCTACCCCTAGCCAATCTGATCAATTCCCAACTGAAATGATTTGCTACAAGCACGCCATACGGTTGGGTATGTAGGTTTACACAACCTATTCCATAGTTGTAACTGTCGCCACACACCACTAATTTCTTAGACATGAGATATGTATTTAGTTGCACTGGGAAGACCTAATATAATTGGCTAAAAATTTAGCCCACGATTCGTGGCTTTCTGGACTAGGATGTATGCCGCATAATCTGATTTTTTCGTCCACGTTGTCATAAATGTAACTCTTGAATGATCCATTGGTAAGGTCTTTGTTTACATACTGTAATGGATCCACACTATCCCATTGCATAAGCAGAGTATCTTTA
>Ga0307379_10001619_pt1 | contig 35141 bp, 24 predicted proteins | sample UN2MG_FD_202237 | JGI IMG/M metagenome (GOLD analysis project Ga0307379, IMG submission 202237) | Soil microbial communities from Risofladan, Vaasa, Finland - UN-2 | ecosystem: Environmental > Terrestrial > Soil > Coastal area > Acid sulfate soil | place: Finland: Risofladan, Vaasa | collected...
CCAAAGCATCGCCGTGGGCTTTACTCCGCCACGCCCTGCGGGCGTTGGGTCAGCTGCGGGATTGGGGGTGCCCGCGATAGTATCGCGCAACTGGCTTTTCCGACCGAAGGAGATTACACGCACCCATGCAACGCGGGGCCTTGCAATTCCACCCACGTCGGCGCATAATGGAGGCACGAAGCCAGGGGCCCCCTGCCTGCGGAGAGCGAAGCATGCGGACATCGTTGCGCTCGGTCGCGTTGCTCTGCGGCTTGGGCGTTCTTCTCGCGTCGCTCGCCGCTACGGCGACGACGGGCATCGCCGACCAGGTGAAGGCGCAGGTGGAGGCCGAGTGGATTGCGCAGGATGCGCGCTTCGCGCCCGCCTCCGCTGGAGCTTCGGCGGCCAGGCCCACTCCCGGCACAGGCGTCACGACCAAGCAGGACGCCAGCGGCGGCGTGGACGGCGTGAAGAACGGCCGCTGGGGCTTCCACACCGCAAGCGGCGAAACCGACCCCTGGTGGCAGGTGGACCTCGGCGAGGTGGTGAAGCTCGACCGTGTGGTCGTCTTCAACCGCACCGACCGCGTCTCCGCCGCCCGCACCCGCAACATCCGCGTCTCCGTGGCCGGGGCCGACGGCGACCCGGCCTGCAAGGAGTTCAGGCAGGTCTATCAGCACGACGGCACGGTGTTCGGCGGGGCGAAGGAGGGCAAGCCGCTCGTCGTGAGCTTCAAGGGCAAGGAGGTCGCGGCACGCGTCGTCCGCCTCCACATCCAGGGCAAGTGCTCCTTCGCGCTCGATGAGGTCGAGGTCTACGCCGCCGACGCGCCCGACAAGAACATCGCGCTCAAGCGCCCCGCCGACCAGAAGAGCGTCGGCCCTTACTCCTATCCAGGCACCCTGCCCGAGGGGCAGGACACGGCGACGGCCCCCGCGCCGCCGCAGGCGAAGCCGCAAGGCGGCGGCTTCTCCCTCGCCCACACCCGCTACGAGGTGGAGCGGGCCAAGAAGCTCGCCGCGCGCATTCTACCCATTGCCCAAGACAGACACAGGCAGGATGCCTGTGCCACCATCCAGAAGGCTCTGGCCGAACTGGCAGGACTGGAAGAGCGCCTCGCCGTCGAGGAGACGAAGGGTGGCACAGGCTCCCAGCCTGTGGCCCGCCAGCTCTACCTCGACGCCCGCCGCATCAAGCGCGCCATCGCCTTCGCCAGCCCGCTGCTCGACTTCGATAAGCTGCTGTTCATCACGCGCCACGACGCCGCCGGCGTTTTCCACATGTGCGACCAGTTCTACGGCTGCAACGCGCGGCCGGGTGGTGGCCTCTTCGTGCTGCACGACCCATTCGGCGACAGCCCAAAGCTCGTCAACCTCCTTGAGAACTCAACGGTCGAGAAGGGGCGCCTCGCCGGCCAGAAGCTCGTGGGCGGCGCCTTCCTGTCGCCCGAGCTGTCCTTCGACGGCAAGACCATTCTCTTCGCCTACTCGCAGGCCACCGCCTTCGCCAAGTCGCGGGGCAAGGAGACCTATCTCTGGGGGCCGGAGATCAGCTATCATATCTTCAAGTGCAACGCCGACCCTTCGGGGGCCTCAGGGCAGGCTGGCCTCGTGCAACTCACGGACGGCGACCCCGACGACTTCGACCCCTGCTTCCTGCCCAGCGGCCGCGTGGCCTTCGTGACCGAGCGACGCGGCGGCTACCTCCGCTGCGGGCGCCACTGCCCCGTCTACACCATCTTCTCGATGGAGCCCGACGGCTCGGATATCCAGCCCCTCTCCTACCACGAGACCCATGAGTGGCACCCCAGCGTGACCAACGATGGCATGCTCGTCTACAGCCGCTGGGACTACGTGGACCGCGACACGAACATCGCCCATCACATCTGGCTGTCGTATCCCGACGGGCGCGACCCGCGCGCCTTTCACGGCAACTACCCGGTCCGCCGCGAGGCCCGCCCCTGGATGGAGATGAATATCCGCGCCATCCCCGGCTCCCACAAGTTCGTCGCCGTCACCGGCGCTCACCACGGCCACGCCTACGGCTCGCTCGTGCTCATTGACCACCAGCTCCCCGACGACCAGGCGATGAGCCAGCTCGAGCGCCTCACGCCCGACTGCCCGTTCCCCGAGGCCGAAGGCCGGCCCATCAACAAGTTCATGCGATACGCCACCCCCTGGCCCCTCAGCGAGGACGATTACCTGGCCGCGTACGACGCCGATGCGAAGAACCGCGGCATCTACTGGCTCGATCGCCTCGGCAACAAGGAGTTGGTCTACCGCGACCCCGCCATCTCCTGTTCCGACCCCATCCCGCTCCGTCCGCGGCCCACGCCACCCCTCATCCCCGACGAGACGACCCAGACCGCCCGGGCGAAGGCCGCCGCGGGCGACCGCCCCGCCACGATCGCCGTGATGAACGTCTACGACAGCGACTTCGAGTGGCCCGCCGATGCCAAGGTCGCCGCCCTCCGCGTCATCCAGCTCCTCCCCAAGTCCACCGCCCCGCCCAACGTGCCGCGCGTCGGCTGCGCCCAGCAGACCAATGCCCGCGCCGTCCTCGGCACCGTGCCTGTCGAGAGCGACGGCAGTGCCTTCTTCGAGGCCCCCGTGGGCAAGCCCATCTACTTCCAGGCCCTCGACGCGCGCGGCCTCGCCATCCAGTCCATGCGCTCCGTCACCTACGTCCACCCCGGCGAACGCCTCACGTGCCAGGGCTGCCACGAGCGGAAGAACACCACTAACCCTGTGGGCGGGGCGTCTCTGCCCCGCGTCCCCCTGGCCCTTCGCCGCGGCCCGTCGCCCATCCAGCCCGACGTCGAGGGCTCCAACCCCTTCAACTACCCGCGCCTCGTCCAGCCCGCCCTCGACCGCGCGTGCGTGGCCTGTCACCGCGAGAAGAAGGCCGTCGCTCTCGACGGCGCCGTCGCTGTCCAGTTCACGCAGTCCTACAACGCCTTGGCCGCCAAGTATGGTTTCTACTTCCACGTCACCAACGGCTCGTTCAACAGCGGCGTTCACGGCGGCAGCCGCACCGTCGCTGGCCAGTTTGGCGCCAAGGCCGCGCCGCTGATGAAATACCTCACCGAAGCCCACCACGGCGTGAAGCTCTCGCCCGAGGACTTCCACCGCATCACGCTCTGGCTCGACTGCAACAGCGAGTTCCTCGGCGCCTACGAGGACGCCCCGGCCCAGGCGCGCGGCCTGCTCGTCCGCCCCGCCCTCGAGTGAGCGCCCGCGGCCTGGCTCGGCGGAGGAGCGAGTGGCCAACCCCACGACGCCGGTGCCTTGGCTTTTTCCTGCACAAGGGGCCTTGACATGCCGCGGTCCTGGTGGTAACCTCAGTTATGGTACAGGTGTGTATGGGCTGGTGAAGCACGAGCCAGGGCCGGCGCGTCAGGAAAGGCGCGAGGAGGAACGAAGTTTGGCTAGGTGGAAATGGCTGGCGGCGTTCGGCATGGCAATCGCCATCGTGTGGGGCGCCCTCGCCCCGTTCGCTCCTGCCTCCGGCGAAGACAAGAGCGACCGTGTCCTCACGAAGAAAGTGTTCATCCACTTCCGCCGCGGCCGCGGCAAGCCCGACAAGCCAGGGAAACCCGGCGGCGGTGGCAAGCCGACCGACGACGGCTACTACGCCTTCCTCGCTAGCGGCTGCCGCTGGAAGGCCATCGAGCCCTTCGTCCTCAGCGCCGCCAACGGCGAGGGCCTCAGCGATACCTTCCTCTACGATGCCGTCCTCGCCGGCATGAGCGAGTGGGAGAGCCGCGGTGGCACCCGCGACATCTTCGGCCCCCTTGTCCCTGGCACGGCCACATACAACGAGGATGCCATGGACGGCATCAACGCCATCTCCTTCGGCGACCTGCCCGAGAACATCATCGCCGTCACCGTCGTCTGGGGCTACTTCGGTGGTCCGCCCAAGTTCCGCGAGATCCTCGAGGCCGACCTGCTCTTCAACGACGGCTACGTGTGGGGGGACGCCGCCGCCAACCCCGATCTCATGGATGTCCAGAACATCGCCACCCACGAACTCGGCCACGTCGCGGGCATGGACGACCTCTACCTCCCCGATGCCGGCCTCGAGACCATGTACGGCTATTCCGAGGAGGGCGACCTGATCAAACGCGACCTCTACAACGGCGACATCACAGGGATCAGAAAGCTCTACGGCCAGTAGCCGGGCGAGCCGGGGGGCCGCCTCCGCGCCGATGGCCAGCACTGCCGGGACCCGATGCCGGCTCAGCCGGCGGAGGGAGTCCCTGGCTGGCTACGGACACGTCTGCGCGTTCTTCCTATAGGCATACACGTAATCGGCCTCGGACGCCTCGCCGTCCGTCCACCCGTCCGTGCCAACCACCCGGACGAAGTAGTTCTCCACGTCGTGGGCGACGGCGGACGATGCGGCGCGCTTGAACAGCCACCAGTCGCCGCTCCGCGCCACGCGGTGCTGCTCGAAAAGCGCCTTGCGGGGGTGCCTGCTCGTCCCGACGTACCAGCCCGCGTGCACGCCGCCGGCCTTCGCAATGTAATCCTGGATCGCCTTCTTGATCTCTTCTTCGCTCGACGTCATCTTGCCCACTCCGAGGCGAGGACGCCTCGCCGCCGAGGCATCCGCCCAGCTGTCCCGCCGTGCCCGCTCTGTGAAATGTTCCGCCCCCGCCCCCATCCGGCCCATCGCTGCCCGTCGGCATCCCCCAGCATCCGCTCTGCTTGCCCCATGGTACAGTATACCACCGCAACCCGCTCCCGCGCCAGTCCGGAGTGTCCGGGCAGCAGCCCCTCGCTGTGAACACGAACTCACGATCTGCGATGTGACCCGACCTGACGCCATCACCCCCCTCTCCCGCCGGGCGGGGATTGGCTACTCTCGCCTGCGCAGCAGGTTGAACTGGAGGATGGCCTCAATGGGGATGCGCGCCGCCGGGGCGGAGAAGGGGCCCGTGATGTGCATCAAGGGGAGATCGGCCTCCAGGTACTCCAAGGCGTCTCTGGGCAGGAAGGCGACCTGCCGCGGGTCCCTGACGTGCATCGTGTAGCGGAGCCCGCCCTCCCGCGTGCTGTGGCCGCGGTAGGTGAACGCGCCGCCGCCGAAGGGGAGCGTGGCCGTGGCGTCGCAGCGGCCGCCGGCGAGGGTGAACGGGGCGTCCACGCGCTCGAAGGCGACGTCGCGCAGCTCAGGGTGCCCGCTCCAGTCGGCCAGGAGGCGAAAGAGGGGCGAGCCGACGAGGCGCAGGCGGCTGAGATTCAACTCGCCCTTGCCCGCGAAGCTGGAGCGAATGGCCTCGCCGCTCGCGCCCTGCGCCGTGCAGGCGGCCTTGAGCGAGGCCACGAAGTCCATCGCCTCCGGCTCCCCGCCCGCGACGACGGACACGAGGTCGAGGAAGGGCAGGCGCGTGGCCAGGGGGGTATCGTGGCCGAGGGGCACGCGGTCCATCGCGATGTCCAGGGTGTAGCGGCAGTCGCCGTCGAGCAGGGCCTTGCCCGTGGCCGCGAGGGTGCCACTCGCGGGACGGCCGCTCGGCAGGCCGGCGAGGAGGCGCAGCCCGTCGGGCCACCGGCCGAAGTCGAGCGCCGCCTCCAGGCTCGCCTCGCCCGTCATCGGGGGGAGCGAGCCGTCGGGGGCGACGCGCAGCTCGGCATCGGGGCGCGGGCGGGCCGCGCCGCTGGCGGCAACGCTCACGCCCTCGGTGCGGAGCGCGAGGCGCGAGAGCTGGGCGGTGAGGGCGGCGAGGGAGAACGTGCCGTCGAGGTCGAACGCGATGGGCGGCACGGGCCGCGTGGCGTCGCCGTCCGCGGCCGCGCCCTGCTCGAGGGCGGCCTTGCACGCGAGCCTGGCCTCGGCCATCGTGCCGGCGAGCGAGGCGTCGAGCGAGCCGTGTCCCGCGACGAGGGCGGTGCCGGGCAGGCCGCCGCGGGCGAAGTCGGCCCGCGCCGTGGCGTTCACGGTGAGGATATAGTTGTCCATCGAGAACGACGGCACGGAGCCGTCGGCGACGATCTGGCGGAGCGAGGCGTCGAGGCGGACGGCCTCGCTCGGCTGGGTGACGGCGTGGAGGTCGAAGTGGGGCCTGAGGGCCGACAGCTCGCCGCGGAGCGTGGCGACGACCGAGCGGAGCGGCCCGACGAGGCCCAGTGGGGGGGCCTCGGGCAGGCCGGTGAGGGTCAGCGTGCCATTGCCCCAGACTCGCCGCTCGACCTGCGCGTCGAGCGCGAACTCCGCGTCGAGTGCCACCCCGGCGAGGGACGCCGGCAGCGGCCGGCCGAGGCGGAGCTTCGCGGCGAGCGGCGCGAGGGCAAGCGAGCGCACGACGACGGTGCCGTGCGCCTGCTCGAACGCCTGGTCGGCGGGGGTGACGACGACTTCGCCGAGGAGCATGGCGCTGCCGCCCGTGGCCAGGCGCGCGCCGAGGCGCACGGGGCGCCGGCCGCGCTCGACGGGACCGACCTCGGCGCTCGGCACGAGCAGCGCGAGGCTGCCCCCGCTCTGGAGGTCGCGGTAGACGACGCGGAGATCGGCGATTCGGAGCCGCTGATAGCGTACCGGGAATGGCGGGCGTTCCGCCAGGTCGGCGGCGTTGAGGATGCCCTGCTCGTCGTGGGCCAGGCACAGCTCGGCGTCCTCGAGGTCGAGCTGTGCGAGGTCGTGCAGCCCCGCGAACAGCGCCCGCGGCGTGGCCGTGAGGCGCCCGATGCGGAGGAACTCCCCGTCGCCGAACCCGGGCCGCTCGCGGACCGAGATGCCGCGTGCCCGCAGGCCCGAGAGGAAGCTGAAGCGGGCGCCTTCGACCGTCGCCTCGCGGCCCAGGACCCGCGCCATCCTGCCCGCGACGATGCGGCCGACGAACCCCTCGGGCAGCAGCGGCGGCACGACAAAGACGAGGAGCGCAGCCAGCGCGACCAGCGCCCCCGCTGCCCACAGCGCGCGCCGCAGCCAGCGCCGCCGGTTGCGACGCGGCGAGGCGTCAGTCGTCGGCCCGGTTCCAGCGTTGCTCACCACGTACCCTCGTCACACGCCCCTGCTCGGCCACGCCAACTCCCCTGATTATAGGCGGGGGCCGAGCTGTGGCAAAGTCATCGAAGCCAAATCCACTGGACGCCGCGGCAGGCTGTGGTATAATCGGCCACGAGCATGGACCCCGCGTGCAGGGACTGCACGCCCTACATGGGAGCGGCACTGCCGTGAAATGGACGCAGAAGCATCTGCTCGGGCTGGAGGACTACTCGACCGAGGAACTCACCCACGTGCTCGACGAGGCCGACGGCTTCCGCAAGATCGCCACGCGGAACGACGGGCCGCGCGACGACCTGCGCGGCAAGGTGGTCGTCAACCTCTTCTTCGAGCCGAGCACGCGCACCCGCACGTCGTTCGAGCTGGCCGAGCGGCGCCTCGGGGCGACCGTGCTGAACTTCGACGCCGGCGTGTCCAGCACCACCAAGGGCGAGACGCTGCGCGACACGGCCCGCAACATCGCGGCGATGGGCATTGACGCCGTGGTGATGCGCCACGGCGGCTCCGGCGCCCCTGGCCTTCTCGCCCGCTGCATCGAGGCCAGCATCGTCAACGCCGGCGACGGCCAGCACGAGCACCCGACCCAGGGGCTGCTCGACATCCTCACGATCCGCCAGAAGCTCGGGCGCATCCAGGGCCTCAAGGTGGCCATCGTGGGCGACATCGCGCACAGCCGCGTCGCTCGCTCGAACCTCGTCGGCCTCCTCAAGCTCGGCGCCGAGGTGTGGTTCGTCGGGCCGCCCACCCTCGTGCCCAAGGCATTCGCGAAGCTCGGGGCCAAGGTGAGCCACGACCTCGATGCCGTGCTCCCAGAGATGGACGTGGTGAACATGCTCCGCGTCCAGACCGAGCGGCTCGACGACCAGCCGTTCCCGTCCGTGCGCGAGTACTCGCGGCTCTTCGGCCTCGACGCCGAGCGGCTCGGGCGGGCGAAGCCCGGCCTGGTGGTCATGCACCCCGGCCCGATCAACCGCGGGGTGGAGATGGCGCCCGACGTGGCCGACGGCCCGCGCTCGGCGATCCTCGAACAGGTGACCAACGGCGTGGCCGTGCGCATGGCCGTCCTGTCGCTGGTGACGAGCGTCCGGTAGGGTCCGATACGTCCCGTTCGTCCCATATGTCCCATCGGACCTATGGGACTCATGGGACCTATGGGACAGCAGGCAACCGAATGAGGGGCATGCCGTGGCACAACTGCTCATCAAGGGCGGCCGGGTGATTGACCCGGCGCAGGGCGTGGACAGGAAGGCCGACGTGCTGATCGCGAACGGGCGCATCGCCGCCGTCGGCCCTGGTGGCACAGGCGTCGCGCCGGTGGGGCACAGGCAGGATACCTATGCCATCGTTGACGCTGCCGGCCTGATCGTCGCCCCCGGCCTGATCGACATGCACGTGCACTTCCGCGAGCCGGGCAACGAGGCCGAGGAGACCATCGCCAGCGGCGCCGCGGCCGCCGTCGCCGGCGGCTTCACCGCCGTCGCCGTCATGCCGAACACCGACCCCGCCGTGGACAACGAGCCCGCCGTGGCGTTCCAGGTCGCCCAGGGCGAGCGGGCGGGCCTGTGCCGCGTGCTGCCCGTCGGCGCCGTGTCGGTCGGCCGCAAGGGCGAACGCCTCGCCGAGATGGGCCAGATGGTGCGGGCCGGCGCCGTCGGCTTCTCCGACGACGGCGACCCCGTCCGCGGCCCTCGCCTGATGCGCACGGCCCTCCAGTACGCCGCGATGCTCGGCAAGCCCATCCTCGCCCACTGCGAGGACAAGGACCTGGCCGGCAAGGGCGTGATGCACGCCGGCCTCTGGGCGACGAAGCTCGGCCTCGGCGGCATCCCCTCCGCCGCCGAAGAGGTCATGGTTGCCCGCGACCTTATCCTCGCCGAGGCGACGGGGGGAAAGCTCCACGTTACCCACGTGAGCACCAGAGGCTCTGTCCGCCTCATCCGCGACGCGAAGAAGCGCGGCGTGCCCGTGACTGCCGATGTCGCCATCCACCATCTCGTGCTGACCGACGAGGCGGTGGCGGGCTACGACCCAAACCTGAAGATGAATCCCCCGCTGCGGAGCGCCGAGGACGCCGAGGCCCTCCGCGCCGCCCTCGCCGACGGCACGATTGACTGCCTGGTCTCCGACCACGCGCCGCACGCGGCGGAGGAAAAGGACGTGGAGTTCGCCCTCGCGCCCTTCGGCATCATCGGCCTGGAGACCACGCTGCCGCTCGTCGTCACGAAGCTCATCGAGCCCGGCCTTCTCACCTGGCCGCAGGCGATTGCCGCCCTCACGTGCAATCCCGCCCGCGTCCTGGGCATCGAGGCCGGCACCCTGGCGGTCGGCCGCCCCGCCGACCTCACGCTCATTGACCCCACGGCCGAGTGGACCATAGACGCCGCGAAGTTCCGCAGCAAGGCCCGCAACTGCCCGTTCCACGGCTGGGCCGTCCGCGGCCGCGCCGCCGCGACCATTGTTGGCGGCGCCATCAAGTTCCGCGCGTGACGTTGATTGGGGCGCCCAGTGCTCATCCTCGACGGCCACAACGTGTTGTTCGCGATGGCGGCGGGCGGGCCGCTCGCGGGGGCCGAGGCCCTCGAGGCGGCGCAGGCGCGGCTCGAGGACGGCCTCATCCGCCACCACAGCGCCACGGGCGAGACGGCGACCGTGGTGTACGACAGCCGCCAACTTCGCGGCGGCGCGCGCGGCGGGCGGAACCTGCCAGGCGTCCGCATCCTCTACGCCCATCCGCCCGAGACGGCCGACGACGAGATTCGCCGTCTGGTGGCGGCCAGGACGGCCCCGCAACGGCTCCGCGTCGTGTCGTCCGACCGCGAGGTGATGCGGGCCTGCTCGGCCCGCGGGGCGGAGGTGGTGCACTCGGGCGCGTTCCTGCGCGAGCTGCGCTTCGAGGCCGAGCGCTACGCCGACGCCGAGGCCGAACGGCGCCAGAAGACCGCCCGGCCCTCGCCCGACGAGGTGGCCGAGCTTCTCGCCGCCTTCGGCGAGCCGGCCCCCGAAACCCGCCTCATCGGCCCGATCCAGAAGCTCCGACGCGGCCCCCGTCCCAGGAGGTAGCCTCAGTGGCCTACGACGCGACGCGGACGCTCGACTGGCTCGGCGAGGTCGAGGCCATCTACCAGAGCGCTGCGGAGACGGGCGACCATTGGACCGTCGGCTTCTGCAAGCCAGGCGAACTGGACGCGTGGCGGTGGAAGAAGTAAGCTGCTGGAGCGGCTGAACCAACGGAGACCCTCGATGCCACTGAACCGCAGGCGATTCATCGCGGCCTCGCTTGGCGGGGCGGCCTGTGCCCTCGCCCATGCGGGCGAGCCGCCCGCGAGGAAGCCCAACTTCCTCATCCTCCTGACCGACGACCACGGCACCGACGACGCCGGCTGCTACGGCAACCCGGCGGTCCGCACACCGAACCTCGACAAGCTGGCCGCGCAGGGCCTGCGGTTCACCCGCGCCTTCACGCCCACGGCCATGTGCTCGCCCAGCCGCTCGGCCCTCTACACCGGCCTCTTCCCTCGCCGCAACGGCGCCCACCCCAACCACAGCAAGGTGCGACCCGGCATCACGAGCCTGCCCCACTACCTCTCGAAACTCGGCTACCGTGTGGCCCTCGCCGGCAAGACGCACATCGGCCCGCGCGATGCCTTTCCCTTCGAGTACATGGCTCAAGGCGGCGTGGACGCCTTCCTTGCCAAGGCCGGGCAGCAGCCCTTCTGCCTCGTCGTCGCCACCAACGACCCGCACGCGCCCTGGAAGAAGCAGGGGCCGGGCGACCCCGCCAAGGTCCTCATCCCGCCCTACCTCGTGGACACGCCCGAGACGCGGCAGGCGATGGCCCTCTACTACAACTCGGTCGCCGCGATGGACGCCCAGGTCGGCCAGGTGATGGGCGCGCTCGACAGGCACGGCCTCGCCGACAACACGCTCCTCCTCTACGCCAGCGACAACGGCTCGGGCTTCGCCTTCACCAAATGGACCCTCTACGACGCCGGCATTCGCATGCCCTTTGTCGTCCGATGGCCGGGGCGGGTGCAGGCGGGCACCGTCACCGACGCGATGGTGAGTTTCGTGGACGTGTTGCCGACGTTCGTCGAGGCGGCCGGCCAGAAGCCGCAGGACGACCTCGACGGCCGCAGCTTCCTGGCCGTCCTCGACGGCAAGGCCAAGGCCCACCGCGACGCCATCTTCGCCACCCACACCAACCTCGGCATCATCTCGGGCTCCGAATACCCCATCCGCGCTATCCGCTCGAAGACCCACAAGTACATCGTCAACCTGAACGCCTCGGGCAAATTCACCAACATCGTCACCGAGGGCCGAGGCAAGGCCAAGGCCAAAGCGAAGGAGGACGACGAGGAGGGCGGGGCCGCCTACTGGCTCTCGTGGCGCGAGCGCGCGAAGGCCGACCCCAAGGTCGCCGAGCGCGTGCGCCTCTACCAGCACCGGCCCGCCGAAGAGCTGTACGACGTGGCGGCCGACCCCTTCGAGCTGAACAACCTGGCCGCCGACCCTGCCCACAAGCCCCTCATCGCCGACCTGCGCCAGCAGCTCAAGGCCTGGATGAAGCAACAGAACGACCCGCTTCTCGCAACGATGGGATGAAGGAGTTCTCCGTGTCGCTGAAGCATTGGCCCTTCTTCATCTGCCTCGTTGTGGCCTCGCTGCCCGCGGCGGCGCACGGCGGGCAGGCCAAGGGGCGGGGAGAGCGCGACTACCGAGGCGTCCTCACTTCCGGACTGAACCACATGGTGGCAGGCAAGTACGCGGAGGCCGCGGCCGCTTTCGAGGCCGTCCTGGAGCGAAGCCCCAAAGATGCCGAGGCCCTCTTCGGCCTCGCCGCCGCATCGGCACACACGGGCGATATGAAGAAGGCGATGGCGACCGTGACGCAGGCCCTCGACGCGGGCCTGCCCCTCGAGCGCTTCGTTGCCGGGCCGCGCGCCTGGACCAAGCCGCTCGTCGAATCCCCCGAGTTCCAGGAGGTCTGGAAGGCCCGCGGCGCCGGCCTGATCCACGGGCCTATGGTCGGCTGCTTGACCGACTCGAGCGCGAGGTTCTGGGTCCGCACGGCCGCCGAGGCCGCCGTGCAGGTGGTCCTGAGCACCTCGCCGCAGCTCGAATCGCCCGTCACCTCGCCAGCCGTGAAGACCGCGGCGACGAAGGATTTCACCTGCGTTGTCGCCGTGGACGGCCTGAAGCCCGACACGGCCTACTACTACACCGTGCAGGTGGACGGCAAGGCGGCGCTGCCGGCCCCACATCCCGTGTTCCGCACGGCGCCCGCGGCCGGCGCGAAGGCGCGGTTCCAGGTTGGCTTCGGCGGCGGCGCGGCCTACTACCCGCCGACCGAGCGGATGTGGGACACGATTCTCTCACACAAGCCCCTCGCGTTTCTCTTCCTGGGCGACAACATCTACATTGACGCGCCGACGAAGCCCGACCTCCAGCGCTACGGCTACTACCGCAGGCAATCGCGGCCCGAGTTCCGCCGCTTCACCGCCGCCACCGCCATCTTTGCGGTGTGGGACGACCACGATTTCGGCACGAACGACTGCGTCCCCGGCCCCGAGGTGGACAAGCCGGCCTGGAAGCTCCCCGTCTGGCGGCTCTTCCGGGAGAACTGGAACAACCCCGCCTACGGCGGCGGTGAGGAGCACCCCGGTTGCTGGTTCGACTTCTCTATCGGCGACGTGGACTTCATCCTCACCGACAGCCGCTACTACCGCACGAACCCCAAGCAGCCCCACCCCAGCATGCTCGGCCCGGCGCAACTCCAGTGGACGCTTGACCGGCTCAAGGCCTCGAAGGCCACGTTCAAGGTCCTCGCCAACGGCGTGCCCTGGGCGCTCGGCGCAAAGCCCGGCAGCCTCGACACCTGGGAGGGCTACAAGGAGGAGCGCGAGGCGATCTTCGCCTGCATCGAGCAGAACCGCATCAGCGGCGTCGTCCTCCTCTCCGCCGACCGCCACCGCTCCGACGTCTGGAAGATGGAGCGCGACGTCGGCTATCCCCTCTACGAGTTCGAGAGCTCGCGGTTGACCAACCAGCACGTTCATGGCAAGATGCCCGGCGCGCTCTTCTCCTATAACGAGAAGCAATCGGTCGGCCTGCTCACATTGGACACCACGAAGCCCGACCCCGAGGTGACCTACGAAATCTACACCATTGACGACGAGAAGGTCCACTCGTTCACCCTGAAGAAGAGCCAGCTCACGCCCACGCCTTGACTTGAGAGGAAGTACGCGATGAAGAAGCGAAGGACTGTTCTTGCGGCGGCCCTGCTCGCCGCGGCCGCCCTGGCCTCGGCCGCCCAGGTCGAGTTGAGGCGCGACGACGAGAAGCACCAGCTCTCGGTCCTCGCCGATGGCAAGGTCGTGCTGGTCTACAACTTCGAGCCCGAGAGCTTCCTGCCCTACTTCTACCCCGTCAACAGCCCCTCGGGCAAAGAGCTGACCGTGAAGCTGACGAACCCCTATCCTCACCATCGCACCTTCTGGTTCGCCGACACGGTGCAGCTCGAGGGCGAGAAGGGCGCGGCGAGCTTCTACAACGCCTACTACAGCTTCAAGGACGGCAAGGGGCCGCACATCCGCCAGGTGAAGTTCACCGCCGAGAAGGCCGAGGGCAACACCGCGACGCTCGGCATGGAACTGCTCTGGGAACTGGACGGCGCCAAGCCCGTGCTCAAGGAGGTCCGCGACGCGCGCTTTCTTGCTCTGGAGAACGGCGAGTGGTTCCTCGACCTCCGGTTCACCGTGACGGCGGAGGCGGGCGACGTGCATTTCCGCAGCGACGCGGCCCACTACGCCTGGCCCTACATTCGCATCCACCCGCAGTTCTCGGTGCAGAAGGGCGGCATGCTCGTGAACTCCGAGGGCGGGGTCAAGCAGGCCGGCACCCACGGCAAGGCCGCGAAGTGGTGCGACTACACGAACACGATTGACGGGAAGACGGAGGGGCTTGCCTTCTTCTCGCACGCCGAGAACGAGCATCCGCACACGTGGCTCACGCGCGATTACGGCACGTTCGGCCCGCGCCGCGCCGACTCGAAAAACGGCAAGCCGTTCACCCTCAAGAAAGGCGAACCGCTGACCATGCGAGTCGGCGTCCTCGTCCACAACGGCGACGCGAAGGAGGGCCGGATCGCCGAGCGCTACGAGGAGTACGTCAAGGGCAAAGTGTCCCTGCTGCCGCCGTTGGGCAACTGAAGAGGAGGCACAGCCATGGCATCGAGGCTGAATCGAAGAGAATTCCTGGGCGTCGCCGGTGCGGCCGCGGTCACGGCGTCCCGGGCCGCCCTGAGCGGCGAGGCGCCCGCCGCGCAGCGGCCGCCGAACTTCATCATCCTCTTCGCCGACGATCAGGGCTATGCGGATGTGGGCTGCTTCGGGGCGCCGAAGATCAAGACGCCGAATCTGGACCGCATGGCGGTCGAGGGACGCAAGTTCACGTCGTTCTACGTCTCCGCCCCCGTGTGTACCCCGTCGCGCTCGACGCTGATGACGGGCTGCTACGCTCAGCGCGTGAGTCTGCCCAACGTGCTGTTCCCCAACTCCCAGGTCGGCATCAGCGGCAAGGAAGTCACCATCGCCGAGCTGCTCAAGGCGCGAGGCTACGCCACCGCCTGCGTCGGCAAGTGGCACCTGGGGCATCTGCCACAGTTCCTGCCCACCCGTCACGGCTTCGACTCCTACCTCGGCATCCCCTACAGCAACGACATGTGGCTCGCGGCCGACATGGCCATCGCCAAGGACGCCAAGCTCGGGCCTGGCCTCAGCCTCGACGACCTCAAGAAAGGCAACAGGAAGCGCAACGACTCGCCCCTGCTGCGCAACGAGGAAGTCATCGAATACCCCGTCGATCAGACCACGCTCACCGAGCGCTACACGGAAGAGGCCATCCGGTTCATCACCGCGAGCAAGGACAAGCCCTTCCTCCTCTACCTCCCGCACACGATGCCACACTATCCGCTCCACGTCTCCGAGCGGTTCAAGGGCAAGTCGGCCACCGGGCTCTACGGCGACGTGATCGAATGTCTGGACTGGAGCACGGGGCAGATCCTCGACACGCTGCGCAAGCTGGGCATTGACCAGCAGACCTGCGTGATCTACACGTCGGACAACGGTCCCGCCGCAGGCTCGGCGGTGCCGCTGCGCGGCAGGAAGGGCAGCACGTGGGAGGGCGGCATGCGCGAGCCCTGCATCCTGCGGTGGCCCGGCCACATCCCCGCCGGCACCACCTGCGATGAGCTGGCCGCCACGATGGACCTGCTGCCCACCTTCGCCAAGCTCGCCGGCACCCAGGCACCGACCGACCGCGTCATCGACGGCAGGGACATCTGGCCGCTGATGGCCGGCGTCGAGGGCGCCAGGACGCCGCACGAGGCCTACTTCTACTACCGCGGCTACAGCCTCGAGGCCGTGCGCTCCGGGAACTGGAAGCTGCACTTCCCGCGCCGCGAGGGGCGCAAGGGCGACCAACAAGTCGGCCCGGCCCTCTATGACCTCGCCGCCGACATCGGCGAGGCGAACAACGTCGCGGGTGCACATGCGGACGTGGTCAAGCGCCTCGAGGCGCTGGCCGCACAGATGCGCGAGGACATCGGCGACGGCAAGAAGGCCGGCAAGAACCGGCGGCCTCCGGGAACCGTGGGGTAGCCCTGCACCGTCGCGCAGGCCACGGGAACGAAGGCAAACACAGGAGGACCGGCTCATGGCACACATGGCGAATCGGCGTGAGTTCCTGGGTATCGTGGGCGCCGGCGCCGCGGCTGCGGCGCTGCCACGGGGCGCCCTCGGCGGCGAGGCGCCCGCGGCGCAGCGGCCGCCGAACTTCATCCTCATCTTCACCGACGACCAGGGCTACCAGGACCTCGGCTGCTTCGGCTCGCCCGACATCGCGACGCCCTGCATTGACAAGATGGCCGCCGAGGGCACACGGTTCACCGACTTCCACGTCGCGGCGCCCGTGTGCACCCCGTCGCGCGCCGCGCTGCTCACCGGCTGCTATCCCCAGCGCGTGTGCCTGCCCAACGTGCTCTTCCCCGGCTCCAAGGTCGGGATCAGCGACAAGGAGACGACCCTCGCCGAGCTCCTCAAGGCCCGCGGCTATGCCACGGCCTGCATCGGGAAGTGGCACCTCGGCCACCTGCCCCAGTTCCTGCCCACGCGCCACGGCTTCGACTCCTACCTTGGCATTCCCTACAGCAACGACATGACCGTGGACCCGAACATGGCCGTGGCCGACGACGTGGCTTGGCGCGACGGCATGACCCTGGAGAAGATGCGCAAGGAGAAGCCGATCCGCCACGGCGTGCCGCTGTTCCGCGACGAGAAAGTCATCGAGTACCCGGCGGACCAGACCCAACTGACCACGCGCTACACCGAAGAGGCCGTCAAGTTCATCACCGCGAACAAGGAGAAGCCCTTCTTCCTCTACCTGCCGCACTCGATGCCGCACATTCCGCTCTTCGTGTCGGACAAGCACAAGGGCAAGTCGAAGCGCGGCCTCTACGGCGACGTGATCGAGGAGATTGACTGGAGCACGGGCCAGATCCTCGACACCGTGCGAAAGCTCGGCCTCGCCGAGAACACCTGCGTGCTCTTCACGTCGGACAACGGCCCGTGGCTGGTGATGAAGCAGAACGGCGGCTCGGCCCTCCCGCTGCGCGACGGCAAGGGCACCACCTGGGAAGGCGGCATGCGCGAGCCGTGCGTCATGTGGTGGCCCGGCCGCATCCCCGCGGGCAAGACCTGTGCCGAGTTCGCCTCGACCCTGGATGTCCTGCCCACGTTCGCCAAGCTCGCCGGCGCCGAGGCGCCGACCGGCCGCATCATTGACGGCAGGGATATCTGGCCGCTGATGGCCGGCGCCCCGGGCGCCAAGAGCCCCACCGAAGCCTTCTTCTACTATCGCAGCTACGGCCTGGAGGCCGTGCGCAGCGGCAAGTGGAAGCTCCGCCTCGCCCGCAAGGCCGGCGGCGGCAAGGGCAAGGCCCCGCGGGAGACCCCCGCCGCCCTCTACGACCTCGACGCCGACATCAGCGAGAAGAACGACGTGGCCGCGGCGAACCCCGACGTCGTCAAGCGCCTCGAGGACCTGGCCGAGCGCTGCCGCGAGGACATCGGCGACGCCAGCCGCGGCATGCCGGGCAAGAATCGCCGCCCGTGCGGAACAGCCTGAGAACGGTTCCCGCGTCTTCTCTGTCCTATGGGTCCCATTCGTCCTATTGGAGCGCCCGATGAACCGACGCGCATTCCTCCGCCGAGCCACGCTTGGCTCGCTGGGCCTCCTCGGTGCTTCGCGGCTCGCCCACGCCGCCGAGGGCGCCGGCGGCCCGAAGCTGAACTTCGTGTTCTTCCTCATTGACGACATGGGCCAGCGCGACGTCGGCTGCTACGGCAGCACGATCTACGAGACGCCCAACGTTGACCGCCTGGCGAGCCAGGGCATGCGCTTCACCGACGGCTATGCCGCCTGCCCCGTCTGCTCGCCCACGCGGGCCAGCATCCTCACGGGCAAGTACCCGGCCCGGCTCCACCTCACCGACTGGATCGCCGGGCACCGGCGGCGCAACGCCAAGCTCGCCGTGCCCGACTGGACGATGTATCTGCCCCACGAGGAAGTCACGCTCGCCGAGGCGCTGAAGCCGGCCGGCTACGTGTCGGCCTCGATCGGCAAGTGGCACCTCGGCGGCCCCGAGTACCGCCCCGAGTCGCAGGGCTTCGACCTCAACGTCGGCGGCGACCACCGCGGCCAGCCGCCCAGCTACTTCGCGCCCTACAAGATCCCCGGCATCGCCGACGGCAAACCGGGCGAGTACCTCAGCGACCGCCTTACCGACGAGGCGGTCAAGTTCATCGAGACCAACAGGGACAAGCCCTTCTTCCTCTACCTCCCCCACTACGCCGTCCACACGCCCATCCAGGCGAAGAAGGACCTCACCGAGAAGTTCATCGAGAAGGGCCGCCCGGCGAAGGGGCAGAACAGCGCCACCTACGCCGCCATGATCCAGAGCGTGGACGAGAGCGTCGGCCGCGTGATGGCCAAGCTCGACGAGCTGGGCATCGCTGACCGTACGGTCGTGTTCTTCATGTCCGACAACGGCGGCCTCGCGGCCGTGACGTCGAACGCCCCGCTTCGCGCGGGCAAGGGCACGCTCTACGAGGGCGGCATCCGCGAGCCGTGGATCGTCAAGTGGCCAGGCGTCGTGAAGCCCGGCTCCACCTGCTCCGTCCCCGTGACGAGCACCGACTTCTATCCGACCATCCTCGAGATGGCGGGGCTGAAGGCCGACCCGAAGCAGGCGCCCGACGGGCTGAGCACCGTGCCGCTCCTCAAGCAATCCGGCACCATCGAGCGCGACGCCCTCTACTGGCATTATCCCCACTACCACATCACCCTGCCCGGCGGCGCCGTCCGCTGCGGCGACTGGAAGCTCATCGAGTACTTCGAGGACGGCAAGCTCGAGCTCTACAATCTGAAGGGCGACTTAAGCGAGACGACCGACCTCGCGGCCAAGATGCCCGAGAAGGCGGCCGAGCTGCGCAAGAAACTCGACGATTGGCGGCGGGCCGTCGGCGCCCAGATGCCCACGCCCAACCCCAACTACGACCCCAAGCGCGAAAAGGGCGCGCCGGCAAAGAAGAAGCGATAGAGAAGCCGGCGAGAAGCAGGAGAAGGCGTGAACCGACGACACTTCCTGACCAGGACCGCCGGAATGGGAGCGGCTGCGATGGCGCTCCGGGCAGCCGACGCCTTGGCGAAGGAGGCCGGAGACGACATGGCCATTCCATCCTACCTCAAGGGCTACGAGCAGCTCTACCGTCGGGACCCTCGCCGGGCCGCGCTCCAGTGGTTCGGCGAGGCGCGCTTCGGCCTCTTCCTGCACTACGGCCTCTACTCGCTCCTCGGGCGCCACGAATGGGTCCAGTTCCGCGAGAAGATACCCGTCGCCGAATACGCGAAGCTCAAAGACCAGTTCAGGGCAGAGAAGTTCGACGCCGTCGCCATCGCGGACCTGGCCCTCGCGGCCCGGATGCGCTACGTGAACCTCACGACGCGGCATCACGACAGCTTCGGCCTCTTCGCCACGAAGCAGACGGACTTCCAGAGCCTGAACAGCCCGGCGAAGCGGGACCTGGTGGCCGAGCTGGCCGACGCCTGCCGCCGCAAGGGCCTCGGCCTCTTCCTCTACTACTCGCACGGCCGCGACTGGCGCCACCCTCACGCCCCGAACAACGACCAGTGGCGCGGCTCCGCACGGCCCCAATACAACCCGCCCGAGCCATCCTATGCCACGGGCAACGAGCACGACCTCCAGAAGTACCTCGACTTCATGACCGCCCAGATCACCGAGCTGCTGACGAGCTACGGCCCCATCGCCGGCATCTGGCTCGACGGCATCGCGGTCCCCCTCTCGGGCGACCGCGCGAAGTTCCGCTGCCAGGAGTTGTACGATCTCGTCCACCGCCTCCAGCCGCAGGTGCTCGTGTCCTACAAGCAGGGGCTCCTGGGCACCGAGGACTTTTTCGCCCCCGAGCACCGTGGCATCCAGAACGCCACGGGCAAGCCGATGGAGATCTGCACGACCCTCCAGCGGAACGGCTGGGGCTATGTGAAGGACTCGCCGCACCTCGACGCCGACGAGGTGATGCTCAAGCTCGGCCAGGCGGCCCACCAGAAGGCCAACCTGCTGCTGAACACCGGGCCGCTGCCCGACGGCTCGATCCACGCGGGCGACGCCGCGACCCTGCGCGAGGTGGGCGAGCGCATCCGCAAGGGCGGCTTCCCCGAGCCCGTCGCTCCGCCCCCGCCTGACGCGCGGGAGAAGGGGAAGCGAGGCAGGAAGAAATGAGACCCGGCCATGCTCCGCGGCGCCGCGTGATGGCTCGCCGTCGCTTCCTCGCCTCGGCGGGCCTCGCCGCCGTCGGGCTCCTGCCGCGGCGCGGCGCTTCGGCTCAGGAGAAGAGCGTGCCCAACTTCGTCTTCATCCTCACGGACGACCAGCGCTTCGACGCCCTCGGCTGCGCCAACCCGCTGGTCATCACCCCCAACATGGACGCAATGGCCGCGCGCGGCGTGCGCTTCGCCCGCGCCTTCGTGGCGACCTCGATTTGCAGCCCCAGCCGCGCCTGCTGCCTCACGGGCCGCTACGGGCGGGCGAATGGCGTGCCGGGCCTCGGCATGGGCCTGAAGCCGGCCGAGCGCACGTTCGCCCAGATTCTCAAGGCCGCCGGCTACCAGACCGGCTACGTGGGCAAGTGGCACCTCAGCCGCCCCGCCGACCCGTCGGGCGCCGGCTTCGACTTCGTCACTTACTTCAACTCGAACGGCCCGCACCACGACCGCAAGGTCATCGAGCGCGGGCAGCCGAAGGTGGCCAAGGGCTTCATCGAGGACTACCTGGCCGGCCAAGCCGTCGAGTTCCTCGAGGCGGCGGCCGCGGCGCGCAAGCCCTTCCTGCTCCACCTCGCCACGCAGATTCCCCACATGGACGACAAGTTCGACTGGCCGGCGCGGCCCGAGACGCTCGCGCTCTACGACGAGGCGAAGATGCCGGTGCCGGCGAACTGGCGCGACGACCTGTCGGGCAAGCCGCCCTACCTGAAGGCCGGCCGCCACCGCGAGCGCGGCACGCTCTACGGCTACGGCGACGCGGCCGGCATCCGCCGCCACTTCCGCCGCTACTTCGCCGCCGTCACCGACCTCGACCGCGCCCTCGGCGCCCTGCTCGCCGCCCTCGACCGCCTGGGCCTGCGCGAGACGACCTATATCGTCCACATGGGCGACAACGGCTGGTTCATGGGCGAGCACGGCTTCACCAGCAAGGTGCTCGCCTACGAGGAGTCCATGCGCGTGCCCTTCCTCGTCTCCGGTCCGGGGCTCAAGGGCACGGTGTGCGACGAGCTGATCCTGAATGCCGACATCGCCCCGACGCTGCTCGACCTGGCCGGGCTGCCGATCCCAGAGAACATGCACGGGCGCAGCCTGGTGCCGCTCCTCAAAGGCCAGGCCGAGGGCTGGCGGAAGAGCGTCCTCTACGAGGCCATCAAGCCCGAGCTGGGCTCCTGGCCCATCCTCGCCGTCCGCACGAGCCGCTGGAAGTACATCCAGACCTTCAAGCCGCCCCGCCCCGATACCCTGGCCTTCGAGGAGCTGTACGATCTCGAGAACGACCCCGGCGAAATGCGGAACCTGGCCGCAGCGGCCGAGCACAAGGCCGTGCTCGAGGATCTGAAGGCCCAACTGGCCTCGCTTGTGGAAAGGGTGAAGTCATGACGCGACGCAATTTCCTCGCCCGAGCCGGCGCAGGGGTTCTCGGCGCGAGCGCGCTCGTCGGCGCCGCGCCGAAGGCCAAGCCCAACTTCGTCTTCATCCTCGTGGACGACCTGGGCTGGGCCGACCTGGGCTGCTATGGCAGCACGTACCACGAGAGCCCCAACATTGACCGCCTCGCGACCCAGGGCCTGCGCTTCACCGACGCCTATGCGGCCTGCCCCGTCTGCTCGCCCACCCGCGCGAGCATTCTCACAGGCAAGTACACTGCCACGGTGAATCTCACCGACTTCATCCCCGGCCATTGGCGGCCCTACGCGAAGCTCGTCGTGCCGAAGTTCAACCAGAACCTCCCCGCCGACGAGGTGACGCTGCCCGAGGCGCTGAAGGCCGCGGGCTACACATCGGCCTGCGTGGGCAAGTGGCACCTCGGCGGCAAAGGCAGCCAGCCGGCCGACCACGGCTTCGACGTCGTCGTGCCCGGCGCGGCCAGCCGCACCGACAAGCAAACCTCAGGGCTCACCGACGCCGGCCTCAAGTTCATCGAGAGCCACAAGGACAAGCCCTTCTTCCTCTACCTCTCCTACCACACCGTCCACATCCCCCTCGAGGCCCGCAAGGAGCTGGTCGAGAAGTACCGGGCGAAGCTCACGCCCGGCCAGGCCCCGCCCCAGCAGTGCAACCCCGCCTATGCCGCGATGATCGAAGCCCTCGATGAAAACGTGGGCCGCGTGATGGCCAAGCTCGACGAACTGAAGCTCGCCGACAACACGGTGCTGATCTTCTTCTCCGACAACGGCGGCTTGATCAAGATGTACACCGGCCAAGGCGGGGTCGTGACGTCGAATGCCCCGCTCCGCTCGGAGAAGGGCTCGCTTTACGAGGGCGGCATCCGCGTGCCGCTCGTCATCCGCTGGCCCGGCATCGTGCCGCCGCGCACGCTGTGCAACGTGCCTGTCTCCAGCGTGGACTTCTATCCCACGATGCTCGAGCTGGCCGGCGTGCGGCCCGACCCGAAGCACGCCGTGGACGGCGCGAGCCTTGTGCCGCTCTTCGAGCCTGTCGGCACGCTCAAGCGCGACGCGCTCTACTGGCACTACCCCCACTACCACCACACCGCGCCCTGCGGCGCCATCCGGGCGGGCGACTGGAAGCTCATCGAGTTCTTCGAGGACGGCGCGCTCGAGCTGTACAACCTGAAGCGCGACATCGGCGAGGCGCGCAACCTCGCCGCCGCAATGCCCGAGCGGGCCGCCGAGTTGCGAAAGAGACTGGATGACTGGCGCAAGGCCGTCAACGCCCAGATGCCCACGCCCAACCCCGACCACGACCCGAAGCGCGCCGGCGAATGGGGCCGACGCGCCAGCCCAGCACCGAAGAAATGATCCTCGTGAAGGGGTGGAGGCATCCCGCTGGAGGAATTCCTCCTCACCCTGCCCGCGACGCGGCTCACGTGGGCCGCGCCGCCCAACCCCATCTCTCCTGCTCCCTACTGCCCGGAGCGGTTCTGGAGTGCGCTCATCTCATCACGCACCCTCTGTGCCTCCGCCGTCTTTCCCTGCTTCTCGAGCACGAAAGCCAGGTGCTGCATCGAGCGTATGACGTCCGCGTGGCGCGAGCCCAACTTCAGTTTCTGGAGAGCCACCAACTCCCGCAGCTCCCTCTCGGCGTCGGCGTTCTTGCCTTGATTGATGCACAGCACGGCGACGTTGCTCAGGAGCAGGAGCATGTCCGCATCTACGTCGCGGACGACGCGCCGCCGTATCTGGATGATGTCTCGCAGAAGCCGCTCCGCCTCCGCGAGCTTCCCCTGGCTGTTCAGCTCATCGGCCAGCTTATTCATCGTCCTGAGTGTGTCGGGGTGCCCTTCGCCAAGGATGCGACGCCGTGCCTCAACGGTTTCGCGAAACAGTTCCTCCGCGGGGGCGTGCTTCTTCTGGCAGTGCAGGTTGACGGCGAGGCAGTTCATCGTGGCCAGTGTGTCGGGATGGTTGTTGCCCAAGGCGCGGCGTCGTTCCTCCAGCACCCCGCGGTAGAGGGCTTCTGCCTCTGTGTACTTGCCCAGGTTGTCGAGCGTTATCGCCAGGCTGTTCATGGCATAGAGTGTATCGGGGTGGCCATTGCCCAGCGTGCGCTGGCGGAAATCCAGCACTCGCCGGAGCAGCTTCGACGCCTCGGCGTCCTTCCCCGCGCCGCTGAGTGCGCCGGAAAGGACGATCATGGACAGCGCCACGTCGGGATGCTCCTCACCGAGGGCTCGGCGGCGTGCGTCAAGCACCTGCTGGCCGATCTTCTCGGCCTCCGCGTGCTTCCCCTGAGCGGCGAGGGCCGCCGCGAGATTGTGGAGCGCGGAGAGAGTGTCGGGGTGTTCGGCACCCAGGAGGCGGCGGCGCACCGCGACGGTCTCTCGGCCGATCGCCTCGGCCTCGGCGTACTTGCCCTGCTCGTGGAGCGTCAGAACGAGTCTGTGCATGGACTGCAGGGTGTCGGGATGTTCCGCGCTCAGGATCGTTCGGCGCGCCTCGAACGCCCGCCTGTGCATGCGCTCCGCCTCCGAATACTCGCGGAGCTCTTCCAGCTCGACGCCCAGGTCGTTCATTGACGACAGCGTGCTGGGGTGCCGTTCCCCGAGGACTCGCAATCTGGTGGCCAGCGCCTGGCGGTGAAGCTTGGCCGCTTCCTGATGTCTGCCGAGCTTCCCCAAGCAGCCGGCAAGGTTGGTGAGGGAATTCAATGTGTCGGGGTGATCTTCCCCCAGGATACGCTGCCGAGCTTGAAGCGTCCGCCGTGCGAGTTGCTCTCCCTCGGCATAGCGGCGTTGGTTATAGCACGTGAACGCGAGGCTGTTCAGGGACTTGAGAGTGTCTGGGTGGTTCTCGCCCAGGACGCGCTGGCGCGTCGCGAGCACTTGCCGGTAGATGGCCTCGGCCCCGGCGTACTTCCCCTGCCGGTCTAGCGAGATCGCAAGATTGTTCATCGTCGTGAGGGCGTCCTTATGCTCTGGGCCAAGGATGCGCTTCTGCTTGTCAAGCACCTCTCTGTACGTCTTCTCCGCCTGGGCGTGCTCACCTGCCTTGTCGAGCAGAATGGCCAGGTTGTTCAAGGCGACCAGTGCGTCTGGGCTTTCGCCCTTGCCGGACCCCTCGTAGGCCCTCCTGGCAGCAACGAACTGAGCCGTCGCCAGTTGATTGCTGCCCAGCGCCTCGTACGTGACACCGATCACCATGCGGACCGCACTCTCCACCTCGGGTTGGGCTGCGAACTGCTTACCCACGCTGGTGGCGGCCCAATCCAGCACGTCGCGAACCGTCACGTCACGACCGCGCGCAATGTCCGGCTTGACCGAGATGAGCATTTTGCGCAGGAAGTCGACGACGGCCGTGGCCTTGGCGGCTTCCTCCTCCGCCTTGCGGCGGGCCTCGTCGGCCCGTGTCTTCTCCGCCCGGGCGAGGTCCCGCTGATGCTGTGCCTCGATCGTCTGTCTCTCAGCTATCCCCCGTTGCTCGTCTGCGATGAGGCGTTGGCGCACCGCCTGTCCCTTTTGGTACATCGCCATGCGCAGCAGGCCCGTCACGACAAGTAGTAAACACGTCAGGACGACGCCGACGAGCGCCAGTCGGCGATTCTGTCGCTCGTGTTCGCGGCGACGCAGGTCATCGAAGCGGCAGCCGAGGATGCAGGCGAATAGCCGCAGCCTTGCCATTCGCTTCAGGTAGCGGCCGCTCTCTGTGCGGCTTGTGCGTACATCGGCTGCCAGCGGCTCGACCTCCTGAATCCTTTCGCGACTGAGGCCGCGCCCGTCAACCAGAGTGCGGCGAATCTCGCGCAAGGCCCTGGGGAACGACTCACTGGGCTCCCCCTCAATCAGCAAGGCCAGGATGTGATCCCCGCGACCCATCTGGCGGAACCGCAGGGCCTCCTTGTTCACCCACTCGGACTCCGGCGTGCGTGGGGAGCACACGACGATCAGGAAACGGGAGTCCTTCAGCGCGAGCTCGATCTCGCGGCTGAGGTCGGCCGATGCGGGCAACTCGTCTTCGTCCCGGAAGACGCGCCCTAGCCGGGGCGCGGCATTCTGGTCTCTCACGAGCTTCCGGGGCGTACGATAGGTTTCCAGGGCCTTCTGAAGCCACGTCGCCCAGCGGCGGTCCGGTTCCACATGCCGATAGCTGATGAAGGCGTCGTAGCGAAGAGCGGAGCTTGATGCACTGCTGCCGTCGGCGGGCGCACCGCGCTCATCCGCAGACGACCCAGGCAGGTCGTCGGGCGACGGGACGGATTGACGCATACCACAGCTCGGGCAGTGCGCCCACCTGCCCGCGGCCCTCGCGGGGGCTGCCAAGCGCCGGTGGCAGGACTTGCAGAGGAACTTGATGTTGCCTCTGTCAGTTCCCTCGTCATCGTCCATAGCCTGACTCCTGTTCCACGGACGACGGGTGCGCCGAAGTCCTCCCTGCCAGGGCAGCGGTCTAGTGCGGCTTGCTCTTTTCCTGCCTTCCTGCTTTCCTTATGGTATCCCGTGGTTGCCGGCGCAGCAAATGCTCCGGCGTCTCCTTGCAAGGAGTCAAGGAGTGCGCAGATGTCGGAAGGTGCTCACGCACTGAACTGCCCGCGTTGTGACGGCGCGGCGCTGCGGCCCGCGATGACGAAGCAGGGGGTCGAGGTGGACACCTGCCCCTCCTGCGGCGGCGTGTGGCTCGACAAGGGCGAGGTCTTCCACTTCACCCGCAAGCCGAAGGCCCTCGCCGCCATGCTCCACGGCGCGGCCCGCAAGGGGCGCGTCGGTCGCGTCCCCAGCCCCAAGACCGGCCGGCCGATGCTCAAGCTGCTCCTGTTCGGCGGACGGCTGGCCGTTGATGCGTGCCGCGACACGGGGGGCCTGTGGCTCGACAAGGGCGAGCTGGAGGACATCGCGGCGCGCGACGACATCGAGCTTTCGCTCGGCCTCGGCCACGAGGCGGGCACGGGGCGCGACGAAGGCGACACGCCGGCGGTTGGGCGCCTCGCGGCCATCGCCGCGGCGGCCCGGCCCCTGCCCAACCTCGCCGTCCGCTCGGGCGGCGTGCTCCTGCTCCTCTACGGCCTGCTGGGCGCGCTGCTGATCGCACTCGTGGAGTTCGCCGGGCTTTCCCCCGAGGCCGCGGTCTGGATCGGCGTGGGCGTCGTCGCCTTCCAGTTCCTCCTCGGCCCGTTCCTGATGGACCTGTCGCTGCGGTGGTTCTACCAGTGCGAGTTTGTGGACCCGGGGAGCCTTCCCGGCCACCTCCAGGAGTTCGTGCAGGGGCTGGCGGAGCGGCGCGGGATTCGCTTCCCGCGGTTCGGCATCATCAACGACGGGGCGCCGAACGCCTTCACCTACGGCCACACGCCCAACAACGCCCGCGTGGTCCTCACCCGCGGGCTCTTCGAGCTGCTGGACGAGGCCGAGGTCGAGGCCGTGGTGGCCCACGAGATCGGCCACGCGGTGCACTGGGACATGCTGGTGATGACCATGGCCTACCTCGTGCCGCTCGTGTCTTACTACGTCTATCGCACGCTCGTCCGCGTCCGCGTGCGGGGGCGCGACAAGTCGGCCGGCGCCCGGCTGGCCATCGCGCTCACCTCCTACCTCGTCTACGTCATCTCGCAGTACCTCGTCCTGTGGCTCTCGCGGACGCGTGAGTACTGGGCCGACCGCTTCGCGGGCGAGGCGACGGGCGAGCCGAACGCGCTGGCCCGCGCGCTCGTGAAGATCGGCTACGGCCTGGCCGGCCGCAAGCGGGAAGAGGGCGCCAAGCACCACGACGAGAGCGCCGCGCGCCAGCCGAGCCTCGAGGCCGTGGGCGCCCTGGGCATCTTCGATTCCGGGTCCGCCCGCTCCCTCGCCATCGCCTCGGCCCGCGGCGGCGTCGCCCCCGCCCTGGACCTCGACCAACTGAAGGGCGCGATGCGGTGGGACCTCTGGAACCCCTGGGCGAAGTTCTACGAGCTGAACTCGACCCATCCCCTCATTGCCCATCGCCTCGACCACCTGGGCCGCCAGGCCGCCGGCATGGGCCAGGAGCCCTACGTCGTCTTCGACCTCCAGAGGCCCGAGTGCTACTGGGACGAGTTTCTCGTGGACCTCTTCGTGATGTTCCTGCCCGCGCTCCTGGCCGGCGGGGTGCTCGCCGCGGCGGCCGCGACGGGCGAGGCGAAGCTCCTGCCGTTCGCCCTGTCCGCGCTCGGCGTGGGCATGCTGCTCAAGACCCTCTTCGCCTATCGCGGCGGCAGCTACCCCGAGACGAGTATCGCCGGGCTGCTGAAGAATGTGAAGGTGTCCGCCGTGCGCGGCATCCCGTGCGCCGTGCGCGGCACCGTGATCGGCCGCGGCGTGCCCGGCCTCATCTGGAGCGAGGACTTCGTGATCCAGGACGACACGGGCATCCTGTTCCTCGACTACCGCCAGCCGTTTCGCATCTTCGAGCTGCTCTTCGGCCTGCTGCGGCGGCGCGACCTGAGTGGGCGGGACGTGGCCGCGGTGGGCTGGTATCGCCGCGCGCCCGTGCCCTACATCGAGCTGAAGGCCATCGGCACCCACGACTCGACCCATCGGTGCTACGTCTACTACTACAAGTTCTTCGTCGCGGCGCTGCTCATCGCCGCGGGCATCTGGCTCTTCTCGATTCTCTGAGGACACCCGGCATGCGAACGGCATGGCTTCTGGCGGCATGCGTCGCTGGCGCGGCGGGCGGCACGCTGGACGAGTTGCGCGTCCTGTGCGACGGGTATCCCCGCGCCTACTTCTTCCGCCAGGCCGAGGGCTTCGCCGCCAACAAGCGCATCGAGTACGGCCAGTGGGACAAGTGCTTCCGCCGCCTCATGGGCATCGAGGGCAAGGTGCTCGACGAGGAGGTGCCCGGCCGCGCCGAGCGGAACATCGAGTTCTTCACCCGCTTCAAGCGCCAGCACCCCGACCAGCTCGTGCTGCTGCACTTCAACGGCAACGCCCGCGACCCGCGCTACCAGGCCGACAAGTTCTTCGCCGGGCACTGGGTCTACTACAACGGCGCGAAGATCCTCGCCGACGTGTCCGCCGAGGAGGGCGAAACCAACGTCCGCGTGGCCGACGCCAGCCTCTTCCGCACCGAGACGGGGCGCTACCGCACGGCGAACGAAGACGTCGGCCTCTGCCTCCTCGACGACGCGGGCCGCCCCGACTGGCACGAGAGCGAGCAGACGCAGCTCGTCTCGGTGGATGTGAAGAAAGGCGTCATCCGCGTGAAGCGCGGCTGCTACGGCACGAAGCCGCGCGCGTTTCCCGCCAATCGCGCCTATGCCGCCGCCCATGCGCAGGAAGGCCCGTGGGGGCGCGCCTCCAACCTCCTCTGGTTCCACAACTACTCCACCCGCTGCCCGCGCGATGAGGCCGGCCGCACGTGCAGCGACGTGCTGGTGGACGACCTCGCGGCGCGCTTCCTGCCCGGCGGCGAGCTGGCCGCCTTCGACGGACTCGAGTTCGACGTGCTCTACCACAGCCACAGCGGCCGAGGCAAGCGCGCGCTCGACTGCGACGCCGACGGCCAACCCGACAGCGGCGTCTTCGCCGGCGTCAACACCTACGGCATCGGCGTGGTGCAGTTCTGCCGCAAGTTGCGGGAAAGACTCGGCGACGGCAAGCTCATCCTCGCCGACGGCATGGGCGTGAACAGCCAGCGCGCCTTCGGCCTCCTCAACGGCATCGAGAGCGAGGGCTGGCCCCACCTGAGCGACTGGGCGATGCGCGACTGGCCGGGCGGACTCAACCGCCACTTCTTCTGGGCGGCCAATGCCCGCCCGCCTGTCTTCAACTACGTCAACCACAAGTTCATCACGCGGGGCGAGAAGCCCGGCGACACGAAGCCGCCCGACGTGCCCTTCAGCACGCACCGCCTCGTCCTCGCCGCCGCCGTGCTCACCGATTCGGCCGTCTGCTACAGCTTCCCACCGCCGAAGACCGGCGATGAGCTGATCGGCATCTGGGACGAGTTGCGCAAGGGCACCGAGAACGTCGTCGGCTGGCTCGGCAAGCCGCTCGGGCCACCCGTCCGCCTCGCCCTCCAGCGGCCCGACTTGTTGAAAGGAGAAGGGAAGAGCCGCCTTCAAGCCGTGCAGGCGGACGGCAAGCAAGTGCGGTTCCGACTGGCGCACGTGCCGTGCGACGGGCCGGACCTCGTCGTCTTCGTCACGGCTCGCGCCGAGCCGATGAAGGGCTACCCGAGGGAGGTCGCGCGCCTGATGTGGGTCGGCACCGACGACAAGACGCGCTTCATGACCTTCGCCAACGACCGCGACTTCACTTCGGCCTTCTACTTCTCCGACGTGAAGGCGATGGAGGCGGCGGTCGAGATTGCTGTAGAAGGCTCCGAGCCTGTGACCATCTCGGCCGTCACGGCGCACGCTCACCCCGACGCCATATGCCGCGAGTTCGAGCGCGGCGCCGTCGTCGCCAACCCCGCGCCGCGGCCCTATGCGTTCGACCTCGGCAAGCTGTTCCCTGGGAAGGCGTTCCGCAGGCTTCGGGGCTCGCCCGAGCAGGACCCCGTGGCGAACAACGGCCAGCCGGTCCAAGGGCCGCTCACCCTCGCGCCGCGCGACGCCCTGTTTCTCGTCACGCAGTGAGGTGCCCGCATGGCCCGCAAGAAGGCCACGTTTCTCGCGCCCGCAGGCAACGTCGAGCTTATCTTCGGCCCTGAGTTGATCGAGCAGGTTCAGGCCCTGTGCGACGTCGCCGCAACCGCTCTGCCCGACGCCGAGCCGGCCACCGTGAAGGCCGCGCTGCGCGGCGTCGAGATCGTGCTCTCGACCTGGGGCATGCCGAAGATGACCGAGGACATCCTGGACGCCGCGCCCGACCTGCGCATCATCATCTACGGCGCCAGCTCGGTGAAGGGCTTCGTCACCGACGCCCTCTACGACCGCGGCATCACCGTCACCACCGCCGCCCTCGCCAACGGCACCGCTGTCGCCGAGTTCACCGTGGCGCTCATCACCCTGTCGCTCAAGAATGCCTGGGCGCATCTCGCCGCCCTGCGGCGCGACGGCCGCGCCGCCTGGCGCCGCGCGGACCTCGGCCCCTCCCGTGGCACCCACCGCGCCGCCATCGGCATCATCGGCGCCAGCGCCACGGGCCGCGAGACGATTCGCCTCCTCAAGGGCTACATCTGCCAGATCCTCGTCGCCGACCCGTTCCTCTCCCCCGACGAGGCCCGCGCGCTCGGCGTCGAGAAGGCCGAGCTCGACGACCTGATGGCCCGCTGCGACGTCGTGTCGCTCCACGCCCCCAACCTGCCGCACCTGCGCCACATGATCAACGCCGAGCGGCTGCGGCAGATGAAGGACGGCGCGGTCTTCATCAACACCGCACGCGGCGCGCTCGTGGACGAGGAGGCCCTGATCGCCGAGCTGCGGACGGGGCGCATCCTGGCCTGCCTGGACGTCACCGACCCCGAGCCGCCCGTCGAGGGCAGCCCCCTCTACGCGCTGCCCAACGTCATCCTCACGCCCCATCTCGCGGGCGGCATGGGCGCAGACTGCCGTCGGGTGGGCGAGCTGTGCATCCAGGAACTGGAGCGCTACCTCGCGGGCCTCCCGCCCCTCTATCCCGTGACCCGAGAGCGATTGGCCATCACAAGCTGAGCTCAGGAGCGCCCACGTGCGCATCCCCATCGAATACGGCCGACGAGTGCTGGAGCTGAGCCTCCCGCGCTCGCGCCTGCGAGGGATCGTTCAGCCGAGGGAGGTCGAGCCCGTCGCGGATGTGAACGCGGCCGTGGAGCGCGCCCTGGCCCGCCCCGTCGGCGCCCCGCCGCTGCGCGAGGTGCTCGCCGGCGCGCGCCGCGCGCTGCTCCTCACCGTGAACCACACGCGCCCGTCGCCCCGCGCCCTCCTGGCGCCGATCCTGCGCGAGTGCGGCCGGCAGGACGTGACGCCGACGATCTGCATCGCCGGCGGCCGCCACCGCCGGATGACCGCCACGGAGCTTCGCCGCCACCTCGGCGCCGACATCGTGCGCAACTGCCGCGTCGTCCAGCACGACCCCTTCGACCGGGCCGCCCACCGGCGCCTCGGCCGCACGACGCGCGGCACCGACATCCTCGTCAACCGCATCGTCTTCGAGCACGACCGCGTGATCGGCACGGGCATCATCGAGCCGAGCTATCTCGCCGGCTGGTCGGGCGGGCGCAAGCTCCTGATGCCGGGCGTCGCCTTCCACACGGCGATTGACGACAACCACTTCCTCCTCACCGCGCCCGGCACGCGCATCGGGCGCCTCCGAGGCAACCCGCTGAGCGAGGACGCCGAGGAGTTCGCCCGCGCCTGCCCCTTCCACTTCATCTGCTACGCGCTGAGCGGGCCGAACGACGAGGTCGCCGGCGTCGTCGCCGGCGACCCCTACGCGGCGCACGAGGCCGCGTGCCGCCGCTCCGCCCCGATCTACCGCGTCCGAGCGAAGTCGGCGCCCATCGTCATCGCCTCGGCCGGCGGCCATCCCTACGACCGCGACCTCGTGCAGGGCAAGAAGGCCGTCATCCCCGCGCTCGAACTCGTCGAGCGCAACGGCGTCATCATCCTGCTCGCCGCCTGCCCCGAGGGCCTGGGCGCCGAGCAGACCTTCATCGAGTGGCTGCGAACGAAAACGCCGGCCGAGGTGGTCCGCGACGTGCGGCGCCGCGACCTCTTCAGCCTCGGCGCACACGGGGCCAACATCCTCGCCAGGCCGATCGTCGAGAAGAACGCCACCGTGATCCTCGTCACCGCGCCCAAGGTCGCCGCAGCGCTCCGAGGCAGCTACATTCGCGCCGTCACCCGCCTCGAGGACGCCGTCGAGCTGGCCAGCCGCCTCTGCGGGCGGCACGCCCCGGTCCTCGTCCTTCGCAAGGCGCGGCGACTCATTGTCGAGCCGAAAGGAGCCCTCCCGTGACCCCGAAAGAGCGGGTGAAAGCCGCCCTGGCGCTCCGCGAGCCCGACCGCGTGCCGACCGGCGAGTTCGCGACCGACCACTCGGTGATCGCCGAAGCCCTCGGCCGCCCCACCTTCTGGCGCGCCAAGCGCCGCTACCACGAGGCCCTCTGGGACGGCCGCCGCGACGAGGTGGTCGAGAGCATGAAGCGCGACATTGTCCAGTTCACCCTCGCGCTCGGCCTGGACGTGGTCCCCGTGAACCTCGTGCCTCGCAAGGACTTTCCCTTCCGCAAGCCGCGCCAGCTCGACGCCGATACCTGGGAGGACGAGCGGGGCAACATCCTGAGATACTCGCACGAGACCGAGGACATCGGCCTCCACCGCCCTGGCGACAAGCCGGCCCCTCCGAGCGACTTCCAGCTCCCGCCCCAGCCCGACGAATCGGAGCTGGAGCTGGTCCGCCACGTCGTCGAGAAGCTGGGCAAAACCCACTACCTCTTCGCCCGCCCCGGCCGCTTCCACGGCCTCGGCTTCATCCAGGGCTGGTCCGAGGCAAGGTTCCTCCGCGTCGCCGAGGACCCCGACGCCGTGGCCGAGCAGGAGATGCGGAATGCCGAGTGGACCCGCGAGGCCATCCGCCCCTTCGTCGAGGCGGGCGTGGACGCCATCGCCCTCGGCGAGGACTACGGGCACAACTCCGGGCCATTCGTCTCGCCCAGCACCTTCGCCAGGGTCTACGCCCCCGCCCTCAAGTGGCGCTGCGACATCGTCCACGAGGCCGGCCTGCCCTGCCTCTTCCACTCGTGCGGCAACAACCGCCTCATCCTCGACCAGATGGTGGACGCGGGGATCGACGCCTACCAGGCCATTCAGCCCATCGAGCGGATCGAGGAGATCAAGCGTCTCTTCGGCCGCCGCATCGCCCTCTGGGGCGGCGTGTCCACCGACACCCTGGCCCGCGGCACGCCCGGCCAGGTGCGGCACCAGGCCCTCTTCACCCTCAAGCACTGCGCCCCGGGCGGCGGCCTCATCCTCTCGTCGAGCCACAGCATCGTCGTCCGCACCCCTCTCGCCAACTACCGCGCGATGGTCGGGGCCGCCCACCAGCGTGGCGCCTACCCCATCCGCATCCCCGAGCGCGTCCCCCAGCCGGGCTGGGGCGGCGCCTGAGGCGGGACGCCTCAGCCCCTGAGCGCGGCGCGGACCATGCGCTTGTAGTTGGCGAGCATGCGGCGGGTGGCAACAGGGGCGTAGGGCGAGGCGGTGGGGGCGACGATGAGGCCGGTCGGCCCGGCGTCGCGGATCAGGGCCTCGACCTGTCGCTCGATCTCGGCCGGGGGCAGGGTGAAGAGGTCGCCGACCTGGACGTTGCCCTCGATGCACACCTTGCCGCGAAGGACGGCCTTGGCCTCCGCGGCCGCGACGTTGCCCATCGGCGGGGCCTCGACGGGATGAAGCACGTTCGCCCCCGCCTCGACGAAGCCCCCGAGCAAGCCCTTCAGCGAGCCGTGGCAGTGGACGTGCACCAGGCCGCCCGCATCGCGGACGCGCGCGAAGAGCCGCTTGTCGTAGCGGACGTTGAAGTCCCAGAAGTCCCGCGGCCCGTGGAGCGGCGGGGCGACGAACTCCTGGCCCGAGACGGCAAAGTACGGCCCGACGTCGCGCGCGAGCAGCCAGTCAATCGCCCGCAGGGCGCGTTGGGCGACGTGCTCGAGCAGCTCGTGGACCAGGCCGCGGTCCTCGATGCTCAGGAAGGCGAACGCCTCGGAGCCGAACAGCTCGGCCACGTGGCCGCCGGGGTTCATGGCAGCCAGGTGCGCCTCCACGATGCCGCGTTCGCCCACCTGGTCGCGGAGGGCGAAGAAGCCGGCGGCGTCGGTCGTCGGCTCCGGCGGGGGCAGGGACATGTATCTGAGCGCATCGTCGCGGCCGGCGAGCCAGTGCTTGCGGGTCATGCCGGGCTGGCCCTTGCGGCCGACCAGGCGCTGATGGGTCAGCTCGCCGCGGGGCGTGGGCATCACGGTGGTCACGAGGTCGAAATCGTCGTCGTAGGGCTCGACGCGGCGGGTTGTGGGCGGGGCGGGGAAGACCTCGGCGGTGCTCCAGCCCCACTTCAGGTCGCAGGTTTCGCACACCAGCTTGCGGAGCGGCGCGTAGGAGTCGTGCGGCGGCCGCGTGTCCGACACGCCGCGGACGAAGATCGGCACGCGGTCCGTCGGCTGGCAGCGATAGGCGGCGTCGAGCCGCTGGCGGGATGTCATGACCGACTCTTGGGGCATGCGCTTCTCCTTGCGGGGCACTCTATCACGGGGAGCGGGGGCGGTCAACAGGGGGATGCGTGACGCGTGCCCCGTGACGCGTGACAGGAAGAGAAACGCCTGTCTATTCCGCTCTTCTCACGCGTCACGGGTCACGCGTCCTGCGCGGCCCGAAGCGAATCGGTTTGCAAATTGGGCGGCGAAAGCTATAATGGAGGGAGTTTCGCTGTTCCGGGGCGTAGCTCAGCTTGGTTTAGAGCGCAGCGTTCGGGACGCTGAGGTCGGTGGTTCAAATCCACTCGCCCCGACCAGCCTTCGCCAAGGCTACGGCTGGCAAGCCAGCTTGTGGCAGCCTTAGCGAATGGGACGGGACCGATTTCTGCGAACGGGAGGCGAAGCCTGCCCGCCGAAGCCTTGCGGAGGCGGGTCCTTCCGCAATGGAATACGTTTATCTCCTCCAGAGCATCCCCTTCCTCGACCAGCGCTACATCGGCGTCACCCACAACTTCAGGCACCGCCTTCAGGAACACAATTCGGGTGAGTCCCCGCACACCTCGCGTTACCGCGCCGCACGGGATGCTCTCATGGCTGCTTCCGTAGGACCGCGTAGTTGACCATGAACCACGGCGGGCCTTGCTGGGCAGCCGAGTCTTCCATGCACTCAATCGCCAGCGAGTTGTTGCGCTGGAGCGCCTTGAAAGGCAACGCGAACTTCCT
>Ga0307379_10001620_pt1 | contig 35133 bp, 30 predicted proteins | sample UN2MG_FD_202237 | JGI IMG/M metagenome (GOLD analysis project Ga0307379, IMG submission 202237) | Soil microbial communities from Risofladan, Vaasa, Finland - UN-2 | ecosystem: Environmental > Terrestrial > Soil > Coastal area > Acid sulfate soil | place: Finland: Risofladan, Vaasa | collected...
CAGCCGAATAACGGCATCGCCCGCTCCGCGGATGAAGCGGTGGCCATCGCCACGGCGATCGGCTTCCCCGTGGTGATCCGCCCGTCTTATGTGTTGGGCGGCCGCGCCATGGAGATCGTTCACGACGAGGCACAGCTCGCCCGCTATATCGCCGAAGCCGTGGTGGTCTCCGGCAAGAGCCCGGTGTTGATCGACTCGTATTTGCGCGACGCCATCGAGGTGGACGTGGACGCGCTCGCCGACGGTACGGACGTCTTCATCTGCGGGGTGATGGAGCATATCGAGGAAGCAGGCGTGCATTCCGGCGACTCGGCCTGCTCGCTGCCGCCCCATTCGCTGAAGCCTGAGATCATCGCCGACCTGGAGCGCCAAGCGGTCGAGCTGGCACGCGCGCTCAACGTGGTCGGCCTGATGAACGTGCAGTTCGCCATCCAGGACGACGATATCTATCTGCTGGAGGTCAACCCGCGTGCCTCGCGCACCGTGCCCTTCGTCGCCAAGGTGATCGGCCTGCCGATCGCCGGCATCGCCGCGGAGATCATGGCCGGCAAGCCGCTCGCCGCGTTCGGGCTGAAGCGGCCCGCGCTACGGCACATCGCGGTGAAGGAGGCGGTGTTCCCCTTCGCGCGCTTCCCCGGCGTCGATCCGGTGCTGGGGCCGGAGATGCGCTCCACTGGAGAAGTCATGGGCATCGACCGCGACTACGCGGTGGCCTTCGCCAAGAGCCAACTCGGGGGCGGCGCCAAGCTGCCGCTTTCGGGCACCGTGTTCGTGTCGGTCAAGGACCTGGACAAGGACCGGCTGCTGGTTCCGGTCCGCATGCTCACCGAGATGGGCTTCCGCATCGTCGCCACCCGCGGCACCAAGCGACATCTCGACGCGCACGGGATCGCGTGTGAGCGGGTGAACAAGGTCCTGGAGGGCCGGCCGCATATCGTCGACGCCATTACCAATGGCGAGATCGATATCGTGTTCAACACCACCGAAGGCGCCAAGGCCCTGGCCGACTCCATGTCGATCCGCCGGTCGGCCTTGCTCAACCACATTCCCTATTATACAACCCTCGCCGGCGCGCTTGCCGTAACCGAGGCTATCAAGGCCCTTCGCGAAGGCAGCCTGACCGTTGCCCCCCTACAGAGCTATGTCGGAAAAGGCTCTTCAGGGCTCGCCGAGACCGCTTAGATAAAGCGGTCAAAATCAACAGATTCTTGACTTGGACGGGTCTATTCCTTGACAGTATTGCAAGGGCGATCCCCCCTAAGGAGCATTGACTGACATGGATAAGGTGCCGATGACCGCCGAGGGCTTTGCCGCGCTGGAGTCTGAGATCAAGCATCTCAAGACCGTCGAGCGGCCGCGGATCATCAAATTGATCGCCGAAGCCCGCGAGCACGGGGACCTCTCGGAAAACGCCGAATATCACGCCGCCAAGGACCTGCAAGGCCTCACCGAGGCGCGCATGGCCGACCTCGAGGATAAGCTCAGCCGCGCCGACATTATCGACGTGTCCAAGCTCAAGGGCGATCAGGTCATGTTCGGCGCGACCGTGACCCTGGTCGACGAGGACACCGAGGAGAAGGTCAAGTACCGCATCGTCGGCGAACTCGAAGCCGACGTGAAGCAGGGCAGGATCTCCATCACCTCGCCTATCGCGCGCGCCCTGCTCGGCAAGCGCAAGAAGGATGTGGTCGAGGTCTCCACGCCCGGCGGCGGCAAGTCCTACGAGATCATGAAGGTCGAATTCAAATAGGCCTCGTGCCCTCGCTGGGGACTCCCCTCGCGTGTCTCCCTCTTCGTTGGCTGAATCGTTTCAGAGACTTGTCAGGCGTTCGCGAGTTTTCCGCGCAAGCCCACGGCGGCGCCTTTGAGCGCCGGGAACTCGGCGAGGATCACATAGACCGGGATCGGCGCCACGAATTCCTTCATGCGGCCTTTGCGCTCGAAAGCCTCGCGGAAATCGCCCTGGATCAGACGGCTTAAGAGCTTGGGGGCGATGCCGCCGCCGAGATAGACGCCGCCACGCGCGCCCACCATCAGCGCCACGTCGCCCGCAAAGCGGCCGAGCCAGGCGATGAAAATGTCGAGGGCTTCTTCGGCGATCTCGTCGTTGCCGCTCAGCGCCAGCTGCTCCACCTCAAGCGGGGCCAACGTCTTTGCCGGGTGGCCATGGGAGGCGGCGACGGCCTGATGCAGATCGGTCAAACCCGGGCCCGACAAGGCGCGCTCCACCGAGAGGCGTCCGCGTCCTTTTCGTAAGCGCTCGACCAGGGCGAGCTCGCTCTCGGTCTCGGCCCCGAGCGTCACGTGACCGCCCTCCGAGGGCAGCGCGATCCAGCCGGACGGCGACCAGACCAGACCCGCGACGCCGAGCCCGGTCCCGGGGCCCAGGACGGCCTTGGGCGCGTGCTCGACGGGATCGCGCCCGCCGATCTGATGCAGTTCCTCCCCGGTCAAATAGGGCAAGGACAACGACAGCGCCTCGAAATCGTTGAGCAGATGCACCCCCTCCAGCCCCGCCTCGCGGCCAAGCGTGCTCTGAGCGAACGCCCAGGAGGCGTTGGTGAGCTGAACCTTGTCTTCCAGCAAGGGCGCGGCCACGGCGAGGCCCGCATGTGTGATCGTCTCGTCGACTTCCTTTAGATAAAAGCGGATCGCCTCGGCGAGGCCCGCATGATCGGCGTTGGGGAAGCTGCGCACGCCCGACAGCTCCAGGGTGTGGAGATCGACCACGGCGAAGCGGGCATTGGTGCCGCCGATATCGGCCACGAGGGCGCGGGATGGGGTGTCGCTCTTTTCTCTCATGACGCCTGTATTGGCGCGGATTGAGCCCGGAGCCAACCCATTTTGCGGCGCCCTGCGAGCCTCGCCGCGCCAGGGCGACCAGCATCTCAATCTGATCCTGGCTTGCTCCGGTCAACGATTTTGTGATCGTGCGCCAACCTTGTCAGGCCCCCCGATGGCGCGGACAATGCGAAAGGCCTACGGATTTCGTGATTCTTAGAGGAACCCCCGAATGATTTCCAAGCTCTCGCAGTCGACGGTTCTCTTTCTTCTCGCCTTCGTGCCCCTGGCGCTCGCCCATGAGGAGGCGACCGGCGTGGTGAAGGAGCGCATGGACCTGATGGACACCCAAAAGGAGGCCATGAAGGTCATCGGCCTCATGGCGAAGGGGAAGACCCCGTTCGATGCCGCCAAGGCCGCGAAGGCCGCGACCGAGATCGAGGAGACCTCGAAGCAGATTCCCGAGCTCTTCCCGGAAGGGACCGGCGGCGCGCCCAGCGAGGCCAAGCCCGAGGTGTGGACCAAGTGGGACGAGTTCACCGGCGATGCCGAGGGGCTGGAGACGGCCGCCGCAGACCTGGTCATGGCGCTCGAGGCGCCCGACGCGCCGGAGTGGAAGGCGAAGTTCAAGGGCGTGATCGATGCCTGCAAGACCTGCCACAAGACCTTCCGCATGGAAGACGAGTAGGGGCTCAACGAATTCACCGTTCGGTGGTTGATGAAGCGGCACGCACGGCCCACAATCCCTCCGATTTCGGGCTAGAAGGCCCCCTCACCCCGGCACGGCATGATCGACAAGCTTGAATTTATCATCGCTCTTTCGCGCGAACGCCATTTCGGCCACGCGGCGGAAGCCTGCGGCGTGAGCCAGCCGACCTTCTCGGCGGGCATCAAGCAGCTGGAAGATGTACTGGGCGTGCTGCTGGTGGAGCGCGGCTCGCGCTTTCGCGGCTTCACGCCGGAGGGCGAGCGGGTGCTCGACTGGGCGCGGCGGATCGTCGGCGACACCCGCGCCATGCGCCAGGAGATCGATGCCCTGAAGCACGGCCTTGCGGGCCATCTGCGTATCGCTGCGATCCCGACCGCGCTGCCCATGGTTGGTCTGCTCACCACACCTTACCGGGCGCAGCACCCTGATGTGCGCTTCACCATCTGGTCGCGGAACTCGATCGAAGTCTTGGGCATGCTCGAGAACCTGGAGATCGACGCCGGCGTCACCTATCTCGACAACGAGCCCTTGGGCCGCGTGCAAACCGTGCCGCTCTATAGCGAGGAGTACCGGCTGCTCGCCTCCTCCGACAGTCCGCTTGGCGACCGGGACCAGGTCACCTGGGCCGAGGTCGGCAAGGTGCCGCTCTGCCTGCTCACCCCCGACATGCAAAATCGCCGGATCATCGACACGCTGCTCCGTCAGGAGGGAGTCGAGGTGGCGCCGACCTTGGAATCCGATTCCATCATCGTGTTGTTCGCCCATGTGCGCACCGGCAAATGGGCCAGCGTGATGCCCGCTAAACTTGCCGAAGTGCTGGGCCTCACCGAAAAGGTGCGCGCGATCCCGATCGTCGATCCGGAGGTGACCCATTCAATCGGGCTCGTGGTGCCTCAGCGCAGCCCGTTGACACCTTTGATCAATGCGTTGGTGAGCGAGGCCAAGCTGCTCGCCCCGATCCTGAGCGCGCACGTGCCCTCCGGGCCCGTCCTCCCGTCCCTCAAGGCTTGATTGCCTTAAGAGGCCTCTGGACCACCCAAGCCCCTCCAGGCCCTTTCATACGATCGGGAATCCCGATCGGGAGGTGGCGCCCGGCCTTGTCTACACCACCTTCCACCACCCGAGCACGCAGGTGAACGTGGTGACCACCGAGTTCTCCGACTGGGCCACCAACTGCCCCGAGTACAAAGTGACGGCCGTGCAGATCGCGCCGTCCAACGGGCCGTCGGAGTGGCAGGAAGAGTATGAGGAGCTGTCGAAGGCGGCGCGGCGCATCGCCGAGCCTCTGGTGGCGGCGGAGTAGCGTCACCCCTCCCCTCGCCGCAAAAGTCACGGAGCGACCCAGCACCATGAAGCCCGACAATCTCGTCTACATGGCGAACCAGATCGGCAAGTTCTTCCAGTATCAGCGGGAGAGCGAGGTCGTTCCCGGAATTTCCGGTCATATCAGGAAGTTCTGGGACCCGCGCATGCGCACGGCGATCTTCGCCTATCTCGACCAAGGCGGCGAAGGGCTCGACCCTCTGGTGAAGGAAGCGATCCTCCAACTGAAGGAAGCCGGGGAGCGCGAAGCCGGAGAGCGCCGCGAGTCGAGCTTCCAGGGCACTTAGGAAAGGCCTGGCTCCTACGCCTTCCCCTGTCCCGCGCCCTGCGGCCTCTGTTCGCTTATGCACACGCGCCGCAGGTGGTAAGAGTCTTCCGTGCTCGATCTCACGCCTGAAGAACTGACCGCCATCAAGCTGTCCTTGCGCGTGGCCGCCGTGGCCACGCTCGTGAGCCTGCCTTTCGGCGTCGCGGCCGCCATGCTGATCGGCCGCGGACGGTTCTGGGGCCGGCCTCTGCTCAATGCCTTGGTGCTGTTGCCGCTGGTGCTGCCGCCGGTGGTGACGGGCTATGTGCTGCTGCTGCTGTTTGGGCGGCAAGGACCGATCGGAAGCTGGCTGGCCGAGAATTTCGGCATCGTCTTCGCCTTCCGCTGGACCGGCGCGGCGCTCGCCTGCGCCATCATGGGGTTTCCGCTCCTGGTGCGGGCGATCCAGCTTTCGGTCGAGGCGGTGGACCGGCGGCTCGAGCAGGCGGCGGGTACGCTCGGCGCAAGCCGCGTTTGGGTCTTCCTCACGGTGACGCTGCCGCTGATCGCGCCCGGCATCATTGCCGGCGCCATTCTCGCCTTCGCGCGCTCCATGGGCGAGTTCGGCGCGACCATCACCTTCGTGTCGAATATCCCCGGAGAGACGCAGACCCTGCCCAGCCTGATCTACACGTTTACGCAAGTGCCCGGCGGGGATGCCGGGGCCTTGCGGCTCACGCTCATCTCGGTCGCGATCTCGCTGGGCGCGATCCTCGCCGCGGAAGCCGTGGCGAGGATCATCGGCCGGCGCGTACGCAGCGAGACGCCGGCCACCTGAGCCTCTTGCAGGCTATTCGCCAGGCTTACTCCCCGGGTTTTCCCGGCATGATGGCCACGCCCCAAGGCAGACGTCCCACGGGTACCGATTTCTCGGCCTTCAGCGACTCGACATCGATCACCGTCACGTCGTTGGTCAGGCCGTTGGCCACATAGTACTTCTTGTAGTCCGGGCCGAACTCGCCGTGCCACGGCCGCTGGCCCACGAGAACATAGTCGATGACTTCCTTCGTCTTGGCATCGATCACCGCAACGCGGTTAGCCGGGCCCAACGGAACGAAGATACGGCCGTGATCCTCGTCGAAGTCCATGCCGACCGGCTGAAGCTGCTCAGGCCGCAAACCAGGAACCTCGAAAGTGATCTTCTTCACGACGTTCCAGTTCCGCGGATTGTCCCAATCGCTGGTGTCGACGATGGACACCGTTCCGCCGATCTCCGATGAAACCCAGAGCTCCTTCATGTCCTTGGTGAACTTGGCCTCGCGCGGGCGGCTGTCCACCAGGATGTTGCCCACCAGCTTGATGGTCTCGTTGTCGATGATGTGCGCCATGCTCGTGCTTTCGGACGTGGCCGCAGTGTAGCGATCGTCAGGGCTCACGATCATGCCTTCCGGTTCCACGCCCACGGGCACCTCGCCCAGAACCTCGCCGCTGGCGATGTCCATGACGGTGACCAGGCTATCGTCCTCGTTGGCGATATAGATAACATCGCCCTTGGAATCGACGGCCATGAGCTCGGGATCGGGTCCCGACTCCAGCGTGCGCACAACTTCAAGCTTCGCCGTGTCCACCACGTCGATAATGTCGCCGTCGCCTGCCGCTACGAAGAGCTCTTTGTTATCGGGGCTGAGCACGATGCCGCGCGGCCGGCGTGCCGTCTCGATCGTCTTGATGGGCTCAAGCGTTTCACTGTCGATCACCGTGACAGTGTTGTCCTTCTCGTTGGAAACAAAGATGGTGGCGGCCCACGCGGGCGCAGCGAAAAAAACGAGCGCCGCGGCGCAGGCCATTGCAAGACTGTTGCGGGTCATGGACATACCTTTGCAGAGGATCATTTAAACTTGCATTTCGACTCCGGTTTATCGAAGCCGAGCGTATCGGTCAGGTTGGTCTGGTGAAGGAAGCCTTCCTGCGGCGATGTCGAGACGGGGACGCGCGTCCCGCCGCCGAGGATGATGGGCTGGCGCATCTGATGGTCCCAGTCGCGGAAGCTGAGCGCCTGGCCCTTGAATGCCTCGAGTTTGAAATCGTCGGATAGCATGTATTTCTTCACGCCTTTGGCATCGACCTTGCCGGACTTCATGGCCGCATCGGCGAGCGCCCGGAACCCGAGCCAAGCCGTGTAGTCGCGCTCCACCGGCTTCCGGTCGGCGAGCCGCGGAATGGCATTCTGGAAATGCATGCCGCCGGACTCCGTGTAGGACTTGTCCCAGGCCGTCGCCTGAAGGCCCTGGGTGCCGACCACGGGGCGCGGGCTGTAGGTCCGGTACATCAGGTAGTCGCCGAAATCATCGTCGCTGTTGATCACCCAGACGACGTCATGCGCGGGGGCGCTCTCGGTCTCGAGCGGGATCTGCTGCTGGACCTGCTGGTGGCCTGAGTCCAGGTTCCGCGCACCGGGCGGCAGACGATAGATCTGGTCCTCGACGACCTTGCCGCCATAGCGGGCGGCGGAGCGCTTCACCTGCGCCGCATAGTCCTGATCCTCCGGCGTGTCGCGGCGGAGCACATACCATTTCGGCCACTTCTTCCAGATCAGGTACTGGGCCAGCGCATCCGCGCGCATTGCGTAATCCGGAATGATGTGGAAGACGTTCGCGCGGCACTCCTCCTGACGGAGCTTGGTGGCGCTCGAGCGGATATTCATGATGATCGCGTCCTTGGCCTCCGGCAGATCGGCCACGGCCAGAAGGTCGTCCGGCTCCAGGTCGGCGAGAAAGATGCGGTGGCCCGAGGCTAACGCTTCCTTGGCCTGGGCGACGACGTCACCGTCTTTCGGCACGATGCCCTCATCGAGCTCGAAGGCGTGGCCGACGAAGTTGCCGGCCTGGTTCGCTTCTTTCAGCATCAGGCGCGCGCCTTGAATGCCTTTGTCGGTGATGACTTCCTCGGCGTAAGAGAGCGGTAGCGGCTCGTCGTATTTCTTGCCGAGATAGTAGACGCGCATCAGCTTCTTGTCGGAAGCCGCCTCACTGGCTTTGTCGCCATCCGCGGCCTTGTCCGCTGGCGCCTTGTCCGACGCCTTTGCCGCCGACGCATCGGCTGGCGGCGTCTCCGGCGCGGCGAAAGCGGCACCCGGCGAGAGCACGGCAATCAGGCAAACCGCGAAGAGACCGGGAAGGATTAAACGCAACTTCTGCATGTCTCTTGAACGTTTCCGGCTTTGTTGAACGCCCCGAAAAGGGACGCATCTTGTTGGGCTCTTCTGTCTCAGACCTGCTCACAATTGGCAATGCGCAGCGCACAAATATGGCAACCAACTTGCCAACACGCCCGGACGAAATTCATGAATGAATATATGGACTTCGCCCCTACCCTTCCAGGTCCTGGCAAAAACATTACCAATGTTTCAGGAAGCCAAAAGGCCGCCGGACTCACAAGCCCGGCGGCCTTCAATCAAACCATGAAGCGCGTGGCTACTCGCCCGGCGTCTGCGCCGGCGTGTCCACCTTTTTCATGGAGCTGGGGTTCTTGGTGCGGATGAAGGAGATGACCTGCCACAGCTCGTCCGAGGTCTTGATGATCCCACCGAAGGGCGGCATCGGCCCGACAACCACTTCGGTGCGGACGCGCTTGTAACCCTTCTTCTTGAGCTCGTCGGTGCCAAGAGCGATTAGCCGGAAAACCGTGTCGTCATCGGCGCCATAGACCCAGGCGTCGTTGGTCAGCGGCGGACACATGCCGCCACCACCGCCACCGCCGTGGCAGCCATTGCAGCTATAGGATAGGTATTTCTTGTGGCCTTTCTCGGCCCACGCATCGACGTCGTCGTTATAGGGGTTGTGCAGACCACCGACCGGCGTCTTCTCGATGAGCTCGAGCGGCGGGGTCTGATCGTCTTTCGGGCAGCAGTCCTCAGCCATCGCCGTCCCAGCAAACAGGCTCAGGCCGACAACGAGAACAGCGGCCAATACTCCGGAGATAAATGTGCGCACGATTGTTGTTTCCTTACCCTAGTGATGATCTTGGGGCGATAGATACGGCCAGGCGCATCGCCCGCTTGCGCTTTCCGCGCCTTCTCGGTCGTCGACCGACGAAGACAACGGCCTCCCCCGGAGCGTCAAAGATGTTGGTGATCTCTGGCTAGACCTAGACCAGCCCCAACAACGCGTCACCGTCCTAGACCTACGGCGTGGCTGGCGAGCGGCGGACTTCCCCCGCTCCTGGCGGCACCATGGCAGTCACGGCAGTGGAAGGAAAGGCAAAACTGGGAGATATCTCGACCTTCGCGCGCAGAACATAAGCAAAAAGGCCGCCGAACCTGGCAGGTTCGGCGGCCTTGGATGCGAAACCAGCAAAGGGCCGCGGCTATTGGCCAGGCGTCTGCGCCGGCTTGTCCACTTTCTTCATGGAGCTGGGGTTCTTGGTGCGCATGAAGGAGATGACCTGCCACATCTCGTCCGAGGTCTTGATGATGTTGCCGAAGGGGGGCATCGGACCGGTCACGACCTCTTTCCTGACGCGCTTGTAGCCCTGCTTCTGGAGGTCATCCGAACCGAGGGCGATCAGGCGGAAAAGCGTGTCGTCATCGGCGCCATAGACCCAGGCGTCGTTGGTCAGCGGCGGACACATGCCCCCGCCACCACCGCCGCCGTGGCAGCCATTGCAGCTATAGGACAGATATTTCTTCTGGCCTTTCTCGGCCCACGCATCGACATCGTCGTTATAGGGATTGTGAAGCCCACCGACCGGCGTCTTCTCGATGAGCTCGAGCGGCGGGGTCTGATCGTCTTTCGGGCAGCAGTCCTCGGCCTTGGCAGTCCAAGCAAACACGCCCATACCGCCAACAAGAATGGCGGCAAACACTCCTGTGATGATTTTGCGCACGGTACGTTTCCTTACCCTAGTTGCGGTTTTCGTTGAGCCTATCGAAATGAAGTTGCGAGGCGCGCTCCCGGCACCTCGAAAAAACCTGGCCCGGCCAAGACGCGATGCGCCGCACAGCGCCGCCCAGGGCGAGTCTCGTCATCAAAACAGATGGATTCGGAACGCCACAGGCGGCCTCTCGCAGCCGGCGAGCGCCCCCGTAAAGGGTCGCTCAGCCCCTCGGCACAGCCTTCAGACCGGCTTGCCGGATTGTCCCTCCCGATCGCGATGGCGGATCCTCCGTGCCTTATGGCCAAATTTGCAGGTGTCATAATCCAAATCCCGGGCAGTGCAAGGGAGGCCCATGCGTCATTATGACCAACCCCCTAACTTGCTGAGATCATTGTGTAATTTCGAAATCCATGCCCTCGAAGGTGTAGCGGTCCACTTGCGTCCAGATGCCGTCCTCCTGGACCGGGACCTTATGAATTTTGACGTTGGAGACCTTGAGCCGACCGGTCTTTTCGTCGACCCAGAAGTCGATGTCGTAATACTCGTTTTTGCTCCCGGCCCTGCGGAAGTCGGTGCAGGCGAAGTACTCGCCGTCCTTCTTGAGATAGCGGATGGGCTGGTGCATCTCGACGAATTCCAGCGGAATGGTCTCCCCCGTCTTGTCGTCCTTGAGCTCCAGGGCGCCGTCCTCGTTCTCGTGCTCGGCGATGTAGTTGTGGATTGCGCTCATCACATGCCAAGCGCGGACCACCTCCATATCGCCGGGGTGTTCCTGCACGGGGAGCCACCACCACGCCACGGGCAAGCGCGTAATCATGATATAGCCGTCGCCCTCGCGCCGCGGTCCTTTCTGGACTCGAATATCGATAAGTGCGAGCTCGTCGCTGTCGATCTGAGGCTTGAACCAGAAATCTAGCGCGTATTGCTTCTTGGGCTCATCCTTGTCGTGGAAGATGGCATTGGCGAACCAGCCATAGCCTTTCATGCCGCGAATGACGCGCATCTTCTCGTAAACGAGATTGAGGTCTTCATTGAGCTTGGGATCGTGAAAGACAAACACCCCGTCTTGAGACCGTTCCTTGATGATCTGTTCCGTTCTCTTGGTCACCGAGGCGTCGTCGAAATCCGGATAGTCCGCCGCCATAACAGGCGCGATCGCAGTTAGGCAGAAGGCCACGGCTATCGCCGCGGCCCCCGCCTGTCTCAGCACTCGCGAGAACATTGTCATCACTGCTTCGTGGTTCCTCCACTGTCGCCATCGGCTGCTTGCGGAGAGACGGAGGCCCGCGAGAGCGAAAGCACCCGGATGGCCTGGGAGGCCTCCTTGTTGTTGTTGAGATTGGCGACGTCCTCAGCTGTCTGACCTTGTGCGTTCTTGATCGTGGGATCGGCACCCGCGTCCATGAGCAGGCCGATCATTGGCGCGCTGTTATTGGCGGCCGCGATCATCAGAGCGGTCATACCGTTCTTCGCCTGGGCGTTGATGTCGGCGCCCTCTTCGACGAGAGCCTTGGCGATGTCTGTCGGCCGCGTGCTTCCCGGCAGGAAGATTGAGCCTTCGGCGGGGCCGGTCTGGGCCGCGACGACCATCAGCGGCGTCAAGCCTTCGGTGCCGGAAGGCGTGCTCACATCGGCGCCCCCCTCCATCAGCGCTTTTGCCGCCTCGTATTTCTGCTCCGCGATCGCCAGTGCCAGCGGCCGGAAACCCTCCTGGTCAGGCTCTTCCAGATCGGCACCGTGAGCGATCAGCCTCTTGATCGAGGGAATATGATCACGCATCAGCGCGGCGGCGAGCGGCGTAATGCCGTTTTCGTCATGCTTATCGGGATCAGCCCCGAGTTCGATCAACAGATCGATGGTTTTGTCGTGGCGTTGACGCGCGGCGCTCGTCAGCGGGGTCCAACCCTGCAAGTCGCGCTTGTTGACGTCGGCGCCTTTGCCCACCAGAAACATGATGCGATCATGGTCATTGGCGATCAGCGCGTTGCTCAGCTCCTGCTGCGGGTCGGCGCCCTCCGCCAGCCACTTCTCCAGCTTCTCTTGCGTCACAATCTGATCGGGCGAGGCAAGGTCGGGACGCGCTTCGAACTTCTGGTCGGCGAGCTTGATGTAGCTGCCATGGGCCGGCAGATTGCCCGGGACGATGCACTTGCTGCACTGAACGAGCGGGACGCCGTACTCTTTTATGATCGCCTCGACCTTCTCGGCGTTATCCTCAAGCGCCCAATCCAGCAGGTATTTGAGGAAGACGTCCGTCGGACGCACGCCAATCGCGAGCTCGAACTCCATCTGCACGGTATCGTCGTCGAGATTAATCGGCTGGATTGCTATCGGCTCGTTCTTCATGGTCTTGACCCAACCGGCGAACGGCCCGAACACAGCGGCCACGTCGAGTTCCCCATCGAGCATACGCTGAACCACGTACCAGGGCTGGTTCTCGGGCACGAGATCGCCGTCATGGGTCTGAAGCTGCAGCTCTACGTTCTCGAAGATGCCGCGTTTGGCCAGGGCCCGGCGAACGCCCGAAGTCTGGAACACGCCGATCTTGAGATCCTTGAGCTTCGGATCGTCCAGCCCGGACAGTTCAAGTCCTTTGTCGCTCCGATAAACGAGCACATAAGGCGTCTTGTAAATCGGCTCGGTCGTGAGAAGCCGGTCATAGGTCGATGGGACATCGAACATCAAGTCGCAGTAATGCTCTTCGAATGTCGAGCGCGTTAGTCCGCGCTCGATGAACGGCTGCCAGTGATATTTGATCTCGGCGCCGGTCGCGTCGGCGAGCAGCTTCGCCAGCTTGTTTTGGAAGCCCTCCCTCTGCATGTTCGAGAGCGGCATATTGCCGGGATCGGCGCAGATATTGAGCGTCTTGAGCTTCTTCGCCTTGTAGGCCGCCTTGGCCGCGGCGCGGATGGCGATGTGCTCGCTCGGGGTGAGTTCCTCATAGGTCTTGTTGAGGTCGCGCTGAATGTTCTTGCTTTCGGCAGCGGGCGCGGCCGCAATGCCGAGGCCAAGGATACCGACGGCCAAAGCCGTGAAAAAAGACAAATGGGGGGATGACACGGGGCGCTCGCCTTACTTGCAAAGGCGGGCCAGAACGCGAGGACCGAAATCCCACCGGACTAACCCGCCGTGGGTGCCTAATCTTCCAGCGTTATATAGGAAAAAGGCGCCCGATGCCGCAAGGGCATCGGACGCCATTAATCTACACGTTTCCGCGAACGATTACTCGTAGATGCGGAACACGTTCAGCTCACCGCCCTGCGGGATATGCTGCAGGCCAGCGGCCTTGGTCATGGCCGTAGCACCGATGGCGCCGAACTTGTCGGACAGGTCCAGACCAGCGGTGACCGGAAGACCGATCCAGCCGCCGATGCCGGAGTACACGCCAACATACTGCTTGCCGCCCACCTTATAGGTGATCGGGTTGCCGATGATGCCGGAACCAAGCTTGCGGCTCCACAGGACCTTACCGGAATTCCGGTCGACCGCGCGGAAGTCGCCACCAAGCGAACCGTAGAACATCAGACCACCGTCGGTGACCATCGTACCACCCCAGTTCGGATACGGATCCGGGATCTCCCAGAGCGTCTTACCGGTCAGGACGTCGTACTTCTTGATCTTGCCAGTGGTACCGGGCTTCTCAGGATACATGTACACGTTCGCGAACACGTAGACAGTGCCCTGGTTCGTGTGCGTGCGCTCCTGAGGCTCGAGTTCCATGCACCAGTTATTGGTGGGCATGTAGAAGATGTTCGGCTCTTTCGGATCAACCGCACCAGGCTGCTGGTCCTTACCACCCATCGCGGACGGGCAGGTAGAGACGTTGCGGCCAACTTCCAGCGGTGAGTGCTCACGCACCTTGACCGGACGGCCAGTCTTCATGTCGACCTTCTCGGCCCAATCCGTCGTCACGTATTTCGTGGCGCGGAGAAGGGTACCGTCGGTACGGTCGAGCACGTAGGCAAAGCCATTACGATCGAAGTGAGTAAGCGCCTTAACATCCTTACCGTCGATCTTCATGTCGGTAAGCATGTTCTCGTTGATGCCGTCATAGTCCCACTGATCGAAGGGCGTCATCTGGTAAGCGAATACAGCCTCACCATTTTCGATCTTGCGAGCGAAGATGGTCATCGACCACTTGTTGTCGAATGGGCCCGAACCCATCGAGGAATCGAATTCGTTGCACTCTTCGTGGGTCTTGTCGGGGCAACGATATTGCGGGCTCCACAGACCGGGGTTACCGGTCGAGTAGTAGACCAGCTTCAGCTCGGGATCATAAGAGAACCAACCCCAAGCAGCACCACCGCCGATCTTGTAGTCCTCGCCGGGGAAGGTCTTGACACCAAGATCCTCACCAGCCTGGCCGTAATGCGGGTTGGCTTTGTTGGTCTCGGACGTCAAGCACACGTCCTTATCGGAACCGGTGCTGTGGCACACCCAAACCTCGGAACCGTCCTTCAGGTCGAAGGCGGCGACGCGGCCACGAGCTGCGAACTCATCACCACCAAAGCCCTGGAAGACTTTGCCGTCGGCGATCAACGGCGCCGGCGTGATGGTCTCGCCCTTCTCGGGATAGGCGTACTTGACGACCCAAGCTTCCTTACCGGTCTGGCCATCGAGGGCAATCACGAAGCCATCGAGCGTGCTGTACACGAACTTGCCATCGGCATAGGAGCCGCCACGGTTGACGGTGTCGCAGCAAGCGCGCGGCACAGCCGATTCGTCACGGTCGGTCTTCTTTACATAGGACCAAACCTGCTTCGGGTTGTCAGGATCCGTAAGGTCCAGAGCCTGAACAACGTTACAGTTGGACATTGAGGGGCAGCCAGAAACCATGAACAGCATGGTCTTGCCACCGACATCCTTGATCACAAGCGGCTGACCTTCGTGACCGCGAAGGGCGTTCGTGCCCTGCAGCCAAGCCATCTGCAGCTTGTTGACGTTCTTCGTGTTGATGTCGGCGAGCGTGCTGTGACGCGTAAGCGCGAAATCACGACCAGGGGCAGGCCACTGGTCGGGATCAGCCATACGCTTCAGCTGCTCCTCGTCGGTGTTTGCCATTGCCTGACCGGACAGACCCATCGTCACTGCGACGAGGGTGCCGGCAAGCACACCAAACTTCATTTTCATATCTTTCTCCTCTCCCTAGCTACTCAACTTGGTTCACCGAAGCTGAGCTATTCTGTGTTTGCTTAGGTCTCGTTTCACTCTTGAGCGAAAAGCAAAAGAGAGCGCCGAGCCCTTGCAAGTTTTTCAAAGCTGTCACTGTGGCTGTGGATATTGGAAGCTGCCCGAAAACGCCGAAGCAAAATCGTTCGCCTCGCGCCCGCTCCTGGCGGCGGGTACTTCGATGAACACATCACGCGGTGACACCTCACGAGGAATTTCAGCCTAACTCAGAGTGCGACACGGTCGTTTCGCTTAGTTTATGGAAACCTGTGTCCCACACATTGCCAAGCTGCCCGCTCATAATTGCCAAATGTAATGCCATTGCAAGTGAAAAGTGCTCGCGGCAATCAAATGTGCCAAATCCTATTCCCGTTTGTTGCAGCGCACCAATGACCAAGGCTTGGCACCTCTCGCTTCATGTTGGAATCTGCGGACATTTGTGTGCAGCGCACCGTTCCGTTGAACTAGTGTGTTAACTCGTTCGCCAAAAACACCGGGTGGCGCCAGCACGTGAATCAAAGCTGCGCGCTGCCGGTATGCCGCTCCCGGGAATATGTCCGCATGGGGCCCCTCCGAGCCCCCGAAGTGACACGTCGCGCGTGCGCGACCCCCCAAATGTAGTCGGTCCATAAGTGAAGAGGCGCCCGATGCCGCGGAGGCATTGGGCGCCTTCAGTCCGGGGAAGGTCTTGATACCGAGATCCTCACCAGCCTGGCCGTAATGCGGGTTAGCTTTGTTGGTCTCGGACGTCAAAGCACACGTCCTTATCGGAACCCGTGGTGTGACACACCCAAGCCTCGGAACCGTCCTTCAAGTTGAAGGCGCCGACCCGACCACGGGCGGCGAACTCGCTGCCGCCGAAGCCGATGAACACCTTGTTGTCGGCGATCAACGGCGCCGGGGTGATGGTCTCGCCCTTCTCGAAGTAAGCCCACTTGACGACCCAGGCTTTCTTACCGGTCTGACCGTCGAGCGCGATCAGGAACCCGTCCAACGTGCCGAAGACGAACTTGCCGTCGGCATAGGAGCCGCCACGGTTGACGGTGTCGCAGCAAGCGCGCGGCACAGCCGGCTCGTCACGGTCGCTCTTCTTCACGTAGGACCAAACCTGCTTCGGGTTGTCGGCATCCGTAAGGCCGAGTGCCTGCACCACATTACAGTTGGACATGGACGGGCAGCCCGAGATCATGAACAGCATGGTCTTGCCACCGACATCCTTGATCACAAGCGGCTGACCTTCGTGACCGCGAAGGGCGTTGGTGCCCTGCAGCCAAGCCATCTGCAGCTTGTTGATGTTCTTGGTGTTGATATCCGCGAGCTTCCTGTGACGCGTCAAAGAAAAGTCACGACCGGGGGCAGGCCACTGGTCGGGATCGGCCATGCGCGTAAGCTCCTCCTGGCCCGTGTTTTCTGCGATCGCCTGACCGGACAGACCCATCGTCACCGCGACGAGGGTGCCGGCCAGAACACCGAACTTCATTTTCATTGCTTTCTCCTCTCCCTAGCTACTCAACTTGGTTCACCGAAGCTGAGCTTTTGGTCTGCCCGGGAGGCGCTTCCCTCTTCGCGCGACTGCCAAGAGAGACCGCGTGCCACCGGGCAAAGTCCTCGATTGCGGGTTGTGACGGCGGGGGAGTTGCGCTCGGTCGGTTAGGCTTCGCCCTCGCGAATCCTCCGATGTCACAATGCACATCCGAGGGTCCGAAACTAACGCAGGAGAGGCCCTTGCTTTTCGCCATTCTGGTTGGAAAGTGGCAGCCCAATCATTACCAACTCACGCCCTAGATTTTGCCAAGCCGTGTGTCGCCGAACACCAAGATATGCCCGCGACATTGGATAGATCGGCACCCGAAGCGCCGCGGCCGCGCCACAAAGAGTAAGGCCGGCGAGTTAGCGCTGGGGTCTACCGTTGGCGGCGGGGAGATGCTGGATGGCGATACGCATCAACTCGGGAAGCGTGCGCACGCCGAGCTTGGCTTTCAATTGCGTGCAGGTGTTTGCCACCGTCTTGTAGCTAACATGCAGATGCTCGGCGATGACGCCATACGGCTTTCCTTCGGCGACGAGCGCCAAGGTTTGGAGTTCGCGCACCGTCATGCGCCGCAAGGGATTGGTGGTGCCCCGCGCTTCCATGAAGGCGACCTCGGAAGCAAGATCGTGGCTGAGATAGGGACGATTCTCGCGCACCCTTTGAAAGGCCTTCTGAACCTCTTCCGGCGGGGTGTCCTTCAGCACATACCCGGTCGCGCCGACTTCGAGCGCGCGCGAGACGATGACCGGATCGGAGTGCATCGTGAATACGAGGATCGGCGTCTGCTGATCGTGCAAGCGCAAGCGGCGGATGAAGGACAAGCCGCCGAGCGCGCCGGTCCGCATGGCAAGATCAACGATGATCACGTCGGGCTTCTGGTTACGGTACATGCGGAATCCATCGGCCAGGCTTTGCGCCTGCTGGATGTGTTCCACGCCGACGTCTTCCAACAGCTGGCGGCAGCCTTGCAGGACGATCGGATGATCGTCGATGACGAGAACACGCGTCATGACAGTTCCCCAACCAACTCAGGCGCTGGTGTGCGCTCTTTGCGTTCCCTCTGCACTGGTATCTCCACGTGTATCGTCGCTCCTTTGGACGGTGCGCTATCCACTTCACAAGACCCGCCGAGCGAGCGCACGCGCTCGGTCATGGTCGTCAGCCCGAAGCCCTTGGGCGTTGACGGCGCAATCCCCGTGCCGTCGTCGGCAATCGTCAAACAGACGGTGCCGCCCAGATTCGCGCTGCCGTTCGTCCGCCCCCTCTTCTCCTCGGCGAGATCGACCGTAATGTTCGCGGCATGACCATGCCGGATGGCGTTGGTGATGGCCTCTTGGATGCAGCGGTAGACCGTTAGATCCACCGGCTCGCCATAACTCTTGGCGAGCTTGCCCACACTGGTGTGAATCTGAGTGTCGGGATGGCGACCCTGAAGCCCGGCCGTCAGCTCCGCGATCAGCTCCGCGAGCTTCACGCGGCCGAGCGGACCGGGGCGCAGTTTCTTGATCAGAGCCCGGTTCATCATCTTGAGGCGTTCGGCGACCGATAGGATTTCGCTCACGCGCTTCGATATCTCGACCGTGCGATCCGGCGGGAGCCGGTCGGCAATGGTCTGGATCGAAGAGGCATTCGCGGCGATGCCGAACAGGCATGGCCCGGCCTCATCGTGAAGCTCGTTGGCAATCTCGCGGCGCTCTTCTTCCTGCACGGTGATGAGCTGGCGGTAGAGCCGGCTGTTCTCTTCACGTGCGGTCCCCAACGCGCCTGCCAGCGTATTGAAACGATTGGTGATGACCGCGAGCTCTTTCACCTTCGGCGGTTTCAGGCGCGTAGCGTACTCCCCGTCCTCAAGCCGCAACATGCCTTTGGAAAGGCTGGCGAGGGGATCGAGCACGCGGCCGAGAACGATATAGAGAATGAGGAGAACGAGCGCGTTGATGCCAAGCCACACGATGGCCAGAGAGGAAAAGTCTTGCCAGGCTTCGGCGATTTCGTCGGCCGGTTCGCCGACGATGATAATGGGAGCTCCGTTGCCCGACGCAACGCGCACTTTTCGCTCGGTAATCTCCGGCCGCACCAGGGCGGAGTACCAGGCGGGCGCGTCCGGCTCGACGTCAGGGCCGCCTGCGACGCGGGGCGACACGATGCTCAGCTGACCGGATTCGTTCAAGAACATGATGCGCACATGCCGCAAGTGCTTGAGCTGAAGCGGCAATTCCTGATCCAACTGCTCGAGCTTGCCCTGCGCGGCAAGGTCTTTGAGGGTCGCGGAGACAAAGCGCTGCGCCACCTCGAGCGAGGCTTCCATCTCCACCTGCGTCGCCGTGCGCGTGTTGAGTATCGAGACCGCTCCAGCAACCAGGGCAGCGAGAAGATTGATCGCAGCTACCGCGATAAGAAGTTGCGTCCGGACCGGGCGGTCATACCAAAGCTTTTGCAGCACGCCTCGTAAGTCTCCATGCGAGAGGTGCCTCACACCACCGGTGGGAGGCACGATGCAAGGGCCGTTCCTGTTTTGGTTTAACGCGCCCCACGCGTTGTCGTCCCGCCGCCTACTCACTTATTGCAAGCTTTGGCAGCCAGAGTCGCCAAAAAATGCAGTCCAGGCCGGAAGGGGCGAAATAGCAATGGCAAGCGTGGAAATAGCGTTGCAAGAAGTTCCCGATCACTATTGGGACTCTACCCCGGGGACGGACCTCTGGAGGGCCATTAGCCTTGCTCAGGCTTGCTCATCGAAACGGGGCAATTCTGCCTTTCCTTCGAGGGCCAGGACGGCCTTCCGGCCGGCTTACCGCAAGGCTGCTCCAAGCAGCGTCTCCTTCCCAGGAGCTGTGAGGCCTCGCGGATACTCAAGCCGCCGGTCGGGGGTGCGGCGGCAACGTTCGCACCCCCCTCCCTCTTTATTCTGCGTGGGAATTGGGTCCGGTCGCAGGACGCGCCATGGCCGGCTTCGCGCGGCCCAAGGCAACGCCTTTCACGAGCGCGTAGAGCGCCGGGATGACGATGAGCGTCAGCAGGGTCGAGGAGACCATGCCCCCGATCATCGGCACGGCGATGCGCTGCATGACCTCGGCGCCTGTGCCGTGGGCCCACATGATCGGCAACAAGCCCGCCATGATGGCGGCGACCGTCATCACCTTGGGCCGCACGCGGCCCACCGCGCCCTGCATGACCGCCGCGTGCAGATCTTCCGCGGTGAAGGCTGCCCTTTCGACTTCGCGCTGCTTCCGGCGCTCCTTGAGTGCGTTGTCGAGATAGATCAGCATGATGACGCCGGTCTCGGCGGCCACACCGGCGAGCGCGATGAAGCCGGTGACGACGGCCACCGAGAAATTGAAGCCGAGCCACCACATCAGCCACAAGCCCCCGACGAGCGCGAACGGCACGGACAACATGACTATGAGCGTCTCGGTGAGACGGCGGAAGTTGAGATAAAGCAGCACAAAGATAATGAGCACGGTGAGCGGCACCACGATTTGGAGCCGCGCCTTGGCGCGCTGCAGATACTCAAACTGACCGCTCCAAGTGACGTAGTAGCCTGGCGGAAAGTCCACCTGCTCGGCGACGGCTTTCTGCGCGTCGGCGACGTAGCTGCCGATATCTCGGTCACGGAAATCAACGAAGATATAAAGTGCGAGCTGCGCGTTCTCCGTGCGGATCATGGACGGGCCTTGCGCGAGGCTCACCGTCGCCACCTCGCCGAGAGGCACGGTGCCGCCGCTCGGCGTCGGGATCAGCACCTCGCTGGCGATGGCTTCAGGGTTGTTGCGATAATCGCGCGGGTAGCGGATGGCGACGTTGTAGCGCTCCCTGCCCTCCACCGTGGTGGTGATGGGGTCGGCGCCGAGCGCGGTGGCGATGACGCTCTGCACGTCGCCGACCATCAGTCCGTAACGAGCGAGCTGGGTGCGGTCCGGGTCGATGTTGACGTAATAGCCGCCGGTGGCGCGTTCAGCATACGCGCTTGAAGTGCCCGGCACGGTGCGGACCGCGGCCTCGATTTGGCGCGCCAATTTCTCCATCTCGCCGAGATCGCGGCCGATCACCTTAATGCCGACCGGCGTGCGAATGCCCGTCGACAGCATATCGAGGCGCGCCTTGATGGGCATGGTCCAGGCGTTCGACACGCCCGGGAACTGAAGGGACTTGTCCATCTCGGCGGTGAGCTTGTCGATCGTCATGCCCTCCCGCCATTCGTCCTCGGGTTTCAGGTTGATGACGGTCTCGAACATCTCCAAGGGCGCCGGATCGGTAGCGGTGCCGGCGCGGCCCGCCTTGCCCCAAACCGAGGCAACCTCCGGAAAGCTCTTGATGATCTTGTTTTGCGTCTGAAGCAGCTCGCCGGCCTCGGTGACCGAGATGCCGGGCAAGGTCGTCGGCATGTAGAACAACGTGCCTTCGTTGAGGGTCGGCATGAACTCGCTGCCGATCTTCGTGGCGGGCCATAGGCTCACGGCGAGCACGCCGAGGGCGATCAGGATCGTGGTCATCTTGAATCGCAGCGCCAGTGCGATCACCGGACGATAGATCCAGGTGAGAAAGCGGTTCACCGGATTCTTGTGCTCCGGCATGATGCGGCCGCGCACGAACAGCACCATGAGCGCGGGCACGACGAGGATCGCCAGCAGGGCCGAGGCGCCCATGGCAAAGGTCTTGGTGTAGGCGAGCGGCTTGAACAGGCGCCCTTCCTGCGCTTCGAGCGCGAAGATCGGCAGGAAGGAGACGGTGATGATGAGGAGGCTGAAGAACAGCGCCGGGCCGACCTCGACGGCCGCATCGACAATCACCTCGGTGCGCGACTTTCCTTCCGGCGCATGTTCGAGACGCTTATGGGCGTTCTCGATCATGACAATGGCCGCATCCACCATGGCGCCGATGGCGATGGCGATGCCGCCGAGGCTCATGATGTTGGAGGAGAGCCCTAGGACCCACATGCAGATATAAGCGATGAGGATGCCGAGCGGCAGGGTGACGATGGCGACAAGCGCGCTTCTCGCATGCATCAGAAAGATGACGCAGACCAGCGCGACGATGAGGCTTTCCTCGACGAGCGCGCGCTTCAAAGTGTCGATGGCGCGGTAAATCAGGTCTGAGCGGTCGTAGACCGTTTCGATGGTGACACCCTCGGGCAGGCTCGGCGCGATCTCGGCAAGCCTGTCCTTGGTGTTCTGGATGACCGAGAGCGCGTTCTGACCGAAGCGCTGGAGCACGATGCCGGAGACGACTTCCCCTTCGCCGTTCAACTCCGACAATCCGCGGCGTTCATCCGGCGCAAGCTCGACGCGGGCAACATCCTTCAGGAGAACCGGCACACCCGCATCGCTCTTGACGACGATGTCCTCGAGGTCCTTGAGGCTGGTGATGTAACCGCGCCCGCGCACCATGTATTCGCGCTCGGACAGCTCGAGCGTCCGGCCGCCCACATCCATATTGCTCTCGCGAATGACGTCGCGGATCTTAGAAAGCGGAATGTTGAGCGCCTGGAGCCGGCGCGGGTCGACAATGACGCTGTATTGCTTGACGAAACCGCCGACGCTGGCGACCTCGGCTACGCCTTGGGCCTTGGAAAGACCGAAGCGCACATACCAATCCTGCAGCGTGCGCAACTCGGCGAGACTCTGCTGCGTGCCGCGCAAGACATATTGATAGACCCAGCCGACACCCGTTGCGTCGGGTCCGAGCTCCGGCGTGATGCCCGACGGCAAGTCCTTGGCGGCAGCGCTTAGATATTCCAACACCCGGGAGCGCGCCCAATAAATGTCAGTGCCGTCATCGAAGATCACATAGACGAAGGACACACCGAAGAAGGAGAAGCCGCGCACCACATGGGCCTTGGGCACGGTCAACATGGCCGTCGTCAGCGGATAGGTGACCTGATCCTCGACGACTTGTGGCGCCTGCCCCGGATACTCCGTATAGACGATGACCTGAACGTCGGAGAGGTCGGGGATGGCGTCGAGCGGCACATTCTTGACTGCGTAGATGCCGACCAGCGCGACGAAGAGCGTGGCGATGCCGACCAGGACGACATTCCCCGCCGACCAGCGGATGACGCGTGCGATCATGGCATTGCGTCCTGGTGCTCAAGCCCCTGAAGAGCGGCTTTCAAATTGCTTTCGGAATCGATGAGGAACGTGGCGGACGTGACGACTTCATCGCCGTCCTTCACGCCGTCCAGCACCTCGACATAGCTGCTGCCGGTACGGCCGAGCTTCACCGCGCGTGGCTCGAAGCGCCCCTCCCCCTTGGCGAGAAGCACGACTTGGCGCGTGCCGCTGTCGATCACCGCGCTGGCTGGCACAGCGGTGACGGGGTCTGCGTTGGCGTCCGGGTGGAACACCACATCCGCATACATACCGGGCTTCATCGACCCATCCGGATTCGGCAGCACGATGCGCACCGAGACCGTCCGTGTCTCCATCTTCCGCATGTGCGGATAGATGAAGGTGACTTTGCCTTCGTGCGGCGCATTGGGAAACGCGCGGAGCGTCACCGTGACCGGCGTGCCGACTTCGATATCGGCGATGTCGGCCTCGGCGACTTCGGCCACGACCCAGACATTCGAGTTGTCGGCGATGCGAAACAGTTCCTCGCCCGCCTCCACGAACTGGCCCTCGACGACGTTCTTCTCGATCACATGCCCGGAGGCCGGTGCGCGCCAATCCAGCGTTCTTAGGTTCTCCTTGGTCCTGAGCACCTCGTCGATGCGGTCTTGAGGCACGTCGAGGTTGCGCAGCTTCTGTTTGGCGCCTTCAACGTCACGGTTGGAGCCGGTGCGGCCTTGGGTGCGTAGCGAGACCAGCAGGTCGACCTGAGCCAATTGAATCTGCGGGCTGTAGAAGCGGAACATCGGCTCACCCGCCTTGACGTGCTCCCCGGTCTTGTCGACGTACAGATCCTCGATGTAGCCGTCCGAGCGGACGGTTACGACCCGCAACGTCGATTCGTCGTGCTCGACCGTGCCTGTGGCGCGGACCGTAGGGGAGATGGTTTTCTTGCTGACGGTCTCGGTCTTCACACCGCTGCGCTGCACCTTGCCGGGGCTGATCGACACGGTGCCGGCTTCGTCCATCTCATCCGCATAGACGGGGATGTAGTCCATGCCCATGGAGTCCTTCTTCGGCACCGGTGAGGTGTCGGGCAGTCCCATGGGATTGCGATAGTAGAGAATTTTGCGCTCGGACTCGGAGGATGCATCCTCCTCCGCCGTTGCACGCATGGTCATCGGCTCAGGCCGGTACACATACCAATAGCTGCCCGCGGCGCCGGCCAAGATGCCGGCGGCCAGAAGGGCCAAAATCTTCAGACGCTTCATTGCGCGCGCCTCCGAATCCTCGTTGCAGGACCTCCGCCGTCATAAGCAGAGGCGTTTTGCATGCGCCGAGTCGCGCGAGATGTTGCTCACGCGAAACGGCGTTGCATCGATTGAGGATTCAGAGTCGTGGAGGCGGTGACGGCGGGAGGTAAGCCGGCCCGATGAGGCTGATGGCGACACGTGCGGTCGCCGGAACCGGCAGGCGTGTGGCTTGCGCCCCTGTGACCTCTGACAGGACAGCCGTCAGACCGAGACACAGGCACTTGCTGCACGCCCCATGATCGGCGCAGGGGCCTTTCGCCGGGTTGGGTGTCACGGCGCCGGCCTTGGCATGATGGCCGGCGTGGTCGTCGGTGGCTGCGGCGTGCTTGGCACAATCTCCATGCATAGCCATGCCGTCGCCGCTCGAGGACATCATGGACGCACTGGCGCCCGCCGCCGGAAGGGCAGCGACCGCAAAGGTCAGAAGCGCGACGATGGTGGCCCGGAGCCTGTTCATAATAACGAGAAGTATGGGACCGGCACTCTTAAGGTCAAGTGACAGAGCCGTGAGGGCGGTGAGTTTGGCGGAATCCGGCCAGCGCGCTTAACGAATCCTATTCGCGGCGGAGGCTGGCGCCATGACCAATCCAAGAGCAACTGCACGGATAACGCTCGCGATATGGTTACCGTCGACATTTCGGTAAGGCTGACTGCCCTATCGATAGGCAAGTGAGCGGCGCAAGGCTGCGGCAAATCGCTTTCCATGTCGGTTTGTCATGAAAACACTAGGGATGCGTCCTAATTCAAAGGGAGCATCCCGTTGAGCCTATTTAAGATTTGCTTGGAGCTTGCGCGCGACCACGACGATGACATGCGCTCGTTCAGGGCGTCAGGCTCCGGAGTGAGGCTCAAGACAGAGAGAGGCCCGCGCGCACTGAATGACGATTCGTAATATTGAACACTGCTTACGCCCGCGCTCGGTCGCGGTGATCGGGGCGAGCAGCGACCTGGGGTCGGTGGGCAATACGCTGACCCAGAATATCCTCACCGGCGGATTTCAAGGGCCGGTCACACTCGTCAATCCGCATCACAGCTCGATCGGCGAGCATCGCTGCTTCAAATCCATCGAGGCTCTGCCCGAAGCGCCCGAGCTTGCCGTCATCGCCACGCCGCCGGACACGGTGCCCGGGATCATCGAGGCGCTCGGCAAGAAGGGCACGCGCGGCGCCGTTGTCATCACGGCCGGGTTCAGCCCAGCGCTCAAGCAGGCGATCCTCGATGCCGCGCAACCCTATTGCCTTCGGATCATCGGCCCGAACTGTCTCGGCATCTCGGTGCCGGAGCTGGGCTTGAACGCCAATTTCGGACTCAACGCGCCGAACGCGGGCTCGCTCGCCTTCCTGTCCCAGTCGGGCGCGCTGATGACCGGCATTCTCGATTGGGCCGCCGCCCGCGATATCGGCTTCTCCTATGTCGTGTCCATGGGCGACATGACGGATGTCGACGTGGGCGACCTGCTCGACTTCCTCGCCGCCGATGTCTCGACCAGCGCCATCCTGCTCTATCTCGAGACCATCCCCGCGGCGCGTAAATTCATGTCGGCGGCGCGCTCCGCCGCCCGCGCCAAGCCCGTGATCGTGATCAAGTCCGGGCGCGACGCGGCGGCCGCGCAGGCCGCGGCGACCCATACAGGTGCGTTGGCCGGCAGCGATGCGGCCGTCAGCGCCGCCTTCCGCCGCGCCGGTCCCCCGAAGGAAGTCGAGAAGGACGGCCCCAATCCGCGACTCGCCATCCGCCCCTACCCCAACCAGTGGGAACGCTGGACGGAGACGCTCGACGGCGAACGCATCTTGGTCCGGCCGATCAAGCCCGCCGACGAGCATCTTTATGGTGCCTTCGTCAGCAAACTGTCGCCGGACGATATTCGCTTCCGCTTCCTGGCGCCGCGCAAGGAGTTCTCCCACAAGTTCATCGCGCGCTTCACGCAGATCGATTATGCGCGGGCCATGGCCTTCGTCGCGCTCAACAAGGACGAGACGGAGCTCTACGGCGTCGCCAGACTCTCCGCCGACCCGGACTATCTGTCGGGCGAGTACGCCATCATCGTGCGCAGCGATCTCAAGGGGACAGGGATCGGCTGGATCCTGATGCGCCACTTGATCCATTACGCGGAGCGCGAAGGCCTGAAGGAACTCTCCGGCGATGTGCTGGAGCACAATACGCGCATGCTCGACATGTGCCGACAGCTGGGCTTCGAGATCACCGCGGACCCCGAGGATGTGTCGATCCGCAAGGTGCGACTCAAGCTCCCCGCCCCGATCCAGGACGCGGCCTAGTCTCTGTTACTCGCCCACCGGATCCCGCAACGTCATGATATAGGCGGACAAATCCTTCAGCTCAGGCTTGGTGATGGGGATGACCGGCATGGGATGCTTGGGAATGATGATCTTGGCCATGATCGAGCCTTCCGTCTGTTCCTGCATGTTGGCGATCTCGTGAAAGCTCGGAACGTCAGCGACGACCTGCTCCTGGGCACTACTCACGAGATGACAGTTGGAACAAAGACGCATGGCCAGCTCCTTGCCATGCTCCGGGTCTGGCGCGCTTGTTACAGGCCCCGCAACGCTTGTGCCCGCGCCGGCCAGGAGAAACATCGCAAACGCGACGACGATCCGTGCAGCCATGGAGAATCCTGCCTCCCCTTTTTCGAGCTTTACCGAGGGCGCATCCTGGCGCGCCACGGGGCAATGATGTCGGAATATCACCTAAGAAGGCTTAAGCCGCCATTGCCTTGAGCTTCGCCATGTCGACGACGTGAACACGGCGCGCCGATTCGAGCCGGATAATCCCAGACTCCTTCAGCTCGGCGAACATGCGCGAGACGGTCTCAAGCGTGAGCCCCAGATAGTCGGCAATGTCGTGGCGCGGCATGGCGAGATCGAGCATGCGATCGGAGCCGGAACGGCGGGCCATTTCCAGAAGGAAGGCGGCGAGACGCTCAAGCGCGTTCTTGCGGCCGAGCAGCAGCAAGTGGTCTTGGGTCTGGCGCAGACCGATCATCGTGCGGTTGAGCAGCTCGTGAACGAATCCACCCGGCGCGGTGGCACTCAGAAGGCTGTGCCATTTGAAGGCCACGACCTTCACTGGAACGATCGCCTCGGCCGAAGCGTGATGAATATCATCGATCTCGAAACCGAACATGTCGCCCGGCAGGTGAAAGGCGCTGATCTGGCGGCGCCCGTCGGGAAGCAGCTTCGAAACGCGGACGACGCCGGAGACGAGCTTGTAGACGTAGCCTGCGGTCTCACCCTCGGCAAAAATCTCGGCGTTGCGGCCGAAATTCATCGGTACGCTGGCGGGAAGGAAGAACTCCGGATCCCTTCCCTGCGCGAGCGGCGCGGAGGGCGGCCGGTGATGTGGCCGTGGAAGTTCAGCAACGAGGGTCGGCGTCAGCATGAGTGATCCTCCCGGAGATCAGATTGCCCAACGCCATAGGTACGCGCTGCCGCGCTCGCCCGAAATCGTGACGGCCACCTAAGGGAAACTACGGAGGCGGAAGGAAAATTCTACGCGGGCCCGCCGGCCTGGCCATAATACCCCGTCTTATCAATGGCTTGGTTGATAGCGTCGAACAGGTCGCCTTCCAACAGGGGCTTCTCGACCACCTGCGACACTCCCGCCGCCGCCGCACGCGCCAGCACTTGTTTGGTGGTGTGGGACACCATCAGAATCACGGGCACGTCCTGATCGGCGAAGGGCGGCATGTTCTTCCCGTCCAGCATGCGGGCGAACACGTCTTGATCGAGCACCAGACAGGCGCCGCGGACACAGGGCGCACGCAAGGTGGCCCATAGGGAATGCTCATCGCAAAAGCGTGTCTCGAAGCCCTCTAGCTCAAGCGAGAAACGCAAACTGTCGGCGAGGACGCCATCGGTGACGGCAATCAGTATGGTTTCGGCCTGCGCCACTGCAATATCCTCCACAGTCATATGGCAGCCCCGCGCTTCAACTCATCCTTGCGGGACACGCTATGCAGGTTGCAGCGGGAAGCCTTGAGCCAGGTCAAACGGACGCGCGTTGGCGCAAGTCCACTATCCCCGGCGGCTCGACACCGGCACATGGGTGAGAATCCCCATGCGGATCAGCTCGGACAGGCTCCGAGCCTGCATCTTGGCCATGAGATTGGCCCGATAGACTTCCACGGTGCGCGGGCTGATGCCGAGCGCGGCGGCAATCCCCTTGTTCGGCTGGCCAGCCATGAGCCCCTCGAGGACTTGGCGTTCGCGCTCGGACAGGCTTGCGAGCCGCGCGGTGACCTCCGCCAAGTCGCCGCCCCCGCCTTCCTCGGTCTGCGCGAGCGCCGCCTGAACAGCGTCGAGGATCGCCTGTTCCTCGAACGGTTTCTCGATGAAGTCGATGGCTCCCGCCTTCATCGCTTCGACCGCAAGGGGCACGTCGCCATGCCCGGTGATGATGATTGCCGGCAGGCACGGCGCGCGCTCCTTGATACAGCGCAGGAGCTCGATCCCCGTCATGTCAGGCATGCGCACATCGGTGATGAGACAGCCGCATTGCACTTGGTCGAGGCCATCGAGAAAGGCGCCGGCGGACTCATAAAGACGCACCGCCAGCCCGGCCGAGCTCAGCATGAACGCAAGCGAGCGGCGCACCGCCTCGTCGTCATCGACGATATGGACGACGGGATTGGCGACCATCAGGTTTCGCCCTCGCTCTCGGCCGGTTCCAGCGTGAAGTGAAAGACGGTGCCCCCGCCGGGGTTGGCATCGGCCCAGATGCGCCCGCCGTGGGCTTCCACGATCCGCTTGGAGATCGACAGCCCGACACCCATGCCGGCGGGCTTCGTGGTGACGAAGGGCTGGAACAGGCGCGAGGCGATCACGTCGGAGATTCCGCTGCCGGTATCGGCGACGCTCACCTCGATCATGGGCCGCCCTGGGTCGTCTTTATCGGTTTTTGAGATCGCGGTCGCCACGCACAGCTCCTTCCGCTCGCTCCCCTCCATGGCTTCGATGCCATTGCGCATGAGGTTGAGCAGCACCTGCTGAACTTGAACCTTTTCCACCATGACCGAACCAAGCCGATGGTCGCATTGGAACACGGCCTTGACCCCCTCGTCCTTCGCGCCGACGAGGCCGAGCGCACTGGCCTCCTCCACCAGCGTGTTGACGCTTTGAGGACATCTTTCGGTTTCGCCGTGGGTCACGAACTCTCGCAGCTGCCGGATAATCTGGCCCGCGCGCAAGGTCTGCTTGGTGGTCTCGGCCAGCGCCTCGCGCACCTTCGGCGCGTTGGGATGGTCCATGGATTCCAGCAGACGATTGCAGCCTTGCAGGTAATTCGAGATCGCGGACAATGGCTGGTTGATCTCATGGGCCAGGGTCGAGGCCATCTCGCCCATGGCCGTGAGCCGCGACAGCCGGGCAAGCTCGGTCTGGAGCTCCTGCAACTCCCGCTCGGTCTTTTGCCGCTCGGTCAGATCGCGAATGAAGCCGGTGAAAAAGCGGCCGTCGCCGGTATTCATCTCGCCAACTTCGAGCTTCATGGGAAAGGTCGAGCCGTCCTTGCGCTGGCCGGTGACGACACGGTCGATGCCGATGATGCGTTTCTCGCCCGTGGCGAGATAGCGCGCGATATAGCCGTCGTGATGCTCGTGAAACGACGCCGGCATGAGCATGGCCACGTTGCGGTCCGTCACTTCATCCTTGTCGTAGCCGAACAAGCGCTCGGCGGCGGCACTGAAGGAGTGGACGATCCCAGTCTCGTCGATGACCACGGCGGCGTCCGGAGCGGAATCGAGGATGGAGCGGAGATGCGCCTCGCGCGCGCGCAGCTCCTTTGCGTCGCGGCGGCCGCGCACCCTGGTGCGGCGGAGAAACTCGCCAAACCACGAGACCACGACGCCGACCACGGCAAAGACCCCGGCCTCGAGCATGGCGGGCGATTGCGCGCCCCCGCCGATGAGAAGGACGCCGAGAACGGCACTGATCGCGGTCACCAGGAGCCCGGGGCCGATGCCGCCGAATCCCGCCGCGAACAAGACAGCCGGAATGAATATCAGGAACGTCGCCTGGCCCAGCAGCCAAGGCTTGAGCACCCAAGCGAGCAGGAGCACCGCACCCATGGCGCCGACGGCCGCGCCGTAATGGGCAATGGAGGTGGCCGGATCGAGAAGCGCTTGGCGAAAGCGCTCCAGGCCCCTCTCCGTCTTGCGCTCCGCAGTCTCCTTAAGAGGCCCATGCATAATGAATTCTAGCTCCGCGCGACGGCCTTTAGCCAAGAGCTTTCGCAATTTTGTCAGCTCTCTATAGTTAGCTCTACCAAAGTCACAATGCTTGGCTAAAGTTTTGGCGCGACAGGAGGAAACCTTGGCCACGAGCGACGCTGAGATGCCGGACCACAAGGCTTTGAGCGAAGACCTCGAAAAGATCGCCAAACACCTTTCGCGCTTGCGGTCCGAGGCTGACGCCTTGGTGGGCTCCGTCGGCGCAACCGGCATGCACCAAGCCGAAGCGCTCCAGGATCAGGCGGGCGAAATGGTAGGCGCCGTGGAGGACGCGATACGGCGCACGCCGCTGAAGTCGATGTGTATCGCGCTCGGCGTCGGCTTCCTGCTCGGAATCGTCATGGGCCGCTAGAGCGCCCTATTCAATGGCTCATCAGCACGGGGACATCGGTGTTGCGCAACACGTGAAGTGTCGCACCGCCGAAGACCCACTCCCGCCAGCGCCAATGGCCATAGCCGCCCATGACTAAGAGCACGCCGCTGCCGGCCGCCGTGAGCAAGGCGTCGCCGACCTCACGGTCGCCGAGCGCCACCGTCTCAGCCTCGACGGGGAGGCCCGCCAGGGCCAGATAGTCCGCCATCGCGGCCGCGCTCATTTCTTCGTCTTCTTCGGCAATGCTGAGGAGTCTGATGCGTTTGGCCGTGGCAAGAAAGGGCGCGGCGGCCGCAATGGCCCGCACCGCCTCGACGGCATCCTTCCAGGCGATCACCACGGTCTCGCCGATCGGTCCGCCCGCCTCGTCCGGCACAATGAGCACCGGGCGGCCTGAGTAGAACAATGCGGCATCGCGCGCCGCGTCCCAGAGCCCGTCCTCCTTGGCGGCGATGCTCGGCAGCACGGTCAGGTCGGCGACCTTGGCGCGCGTGGCAACGGCAGGCTCGACCAAGCCTTCGACGGTGATGAGCTCTGCCTTGATATCGGGATGGGCGCCGAGCGCTTCCTCGAACCAGTCCGTAGCTTGTCTCTCCTCTTCATCGACCTGCTTCCTGGTGACGTCGACCAGCTCCTCGAAATAGAGCGGGCTCAGCTCCGTCGAATAGGGCAGTCGCTGGGTCGGCGGCGGGCATGGATGCAGCACTTCAAGCGCCGCGGCAAAGCGTTCGGCGAGGCCGAAAGCCGCCTCTGTACAGGCTTCCGTGGCGCCACTCGCGCCGATCGGCAGCAGAATCCTCACAAGCTTCGCAGCAGGATCTTGCATCGGTTCCTAGGTCCTATTCCTCGGGTGCGTCGCGCCCCTTGAGATCCAGGATGTAGGCGATAACGTTCAACATATCCTGCTTGGCGACAATAATGTTGGGCATGGTGGGATGAATGGTCTCCATCCAGACACGCAAGGCCGTGCCGGTCATGCCCGGCCGGTCGGCCACTTCCCTGAAGCGCGTCGCGCTTGGCACCGGTGACGGCTCCTCCGAGATGCCGTGACAGGGCGCGCAAACGCGCACGGCATAGTCGAAGCCGGCTTGGGGGTCGCCGGGGTGTTCGGCCAAAGCGGCGCCAGGCAGACACAGTGCCGCCATTGCCGTGCCGATGATCAGAGGCCGCATGGATCGCCTCCTTCCTCACGATTGCAGGTTCACGAACCGTTCGCTGCAGATGAGTAGGACAAAGCGCCGCGCGACCGGCATTGATACCGGTCAAGACAAAGGGGGGTTATGGCTCATTGACCCACCTCGAAGAAGAATGTCGCCATTTGTCCGCATTCTGGCGCACAATATGTGCCTATATTTTGTGGCCCAGAAAGCAAAGACAAGAGGCACGTAATGCAGATCCCCCTGGAAATCAGCTTCCGCAATATGGACCCTTCGGCAGCGGTGGAGGCTCGCATCCGCGAGAAGGCGGCGAAACTCGAACGGTTTCACGATCGCATTATCGGTTGCACAGTAGTGGTGGAAGCGCCGCACCGGCACCATCACAAGGGCAAGCTCTACAGCGTGCATATCGACATCAGCGTGCCGGGCAAGGACTTGGTGGTGGATCGCGCCAAGCCGCTGGACCATGCGCACGAAGATGTCTACCTGGCCGTGCGCGATGCCTTCAACGCCGCCGTGCGGCAACTCGAAGACTATACGCGGCGCGTGCGCGGTGACGTTAAGACCCATGGGACGGTCCCCCGGGGCGGAGCCGCTTCCGCCGCCGAGTGAGTTCGCCTCAAGCCTTCCAGAAGGCTTCGACCTTGGCGAAGCGCGTATAGGCACGCTCGGCTTCGTTCAGCCATTTTTCTTCTTCGCTTGAGTCGATGCCGCGGCCGCGCAAGGCCGTGTCTTCCTCCTCCGCCGCAAGCAGCTCATGGCGCGTTACGATGTCATTGAGCGAGCCGAGCGCATCTTGGATGGTCTCCAGGGCCTCGAGAGATGTCTTCCGGCGCTTGGCATTCTTCTTACCGGGAAATGTTGCCGCGAAGAACTCGGTGGCGTAACGCAAGCGCTTGGCGCGGATGCGGAGCCTGTGCCGCTTGTCCGCGCTGAGGTCGCGCAAGTGACGTCCCCACTTCTTGACCCGGCGCCGCAGCCGCGAGAGTTCCTTCTTGGCGTGCGGCCGGACGCGTGCGTGTGTCAATTTGTTGTCTTCTTCGGCCCAGCGGCCCGTCTCCGTCCAGGCCGCAAGATCGAGCAGCACGCCGCGAAAATGGTCGGAGCCGACGGCGTCGATCACGCGGGCATAGGCTGTGGCGTGGCGCTCCTTAAAGTCACGATAGGCCGTTGCGACTTCGGGATCGTCCGGATGGGCGGCGCGCAAGGGGTCCAACACATCGGCGGCGAACACGTCGAGCTCGCGCGCCGGGGCGAGCTCTTGGGTAATCCAGCGCAACTTGTCCTTGATGGCGCGCTCTTCGATGCAGGCATCCGTTTGGCCGGTGAGCATCTTGCCGAACAGCCCGATCGCGGCGCGCAGGCGTCTGAGCCCAACCCGCATCTGATGCACGGCCTCGGGGCAGCCGTCGCGCACGGCAGGCGCATTCGCCACGATTTGCCTGAGGCAGCTTCGCGTGATCGTGCGGAAAGCCTCCACGTTCGTCATCTCCGGCGTGACGGTCACGACGCCCGCCCTCTCGACGGCATGGTCGCCGCCATCAAGAAGCTCGAAGCCACGCTCTGCCTTGGTCTTGACGGCAAAGCTCAAGGGAATTGTCTCGGCAAGCGTGCGAGCGAGGGAAAAGAGCGCCGACTTGTCGCCCGCCTTTAGTTCGAGTTCCAGCTCGGAGATCGGCGCCGCCGTGACGCCCGCGGTAACCTCCCCTTCGTCCACGGCGAGTTCGATCTCCGCACCATCATGGTGGACCAGATACGTCTTGCGCCGGAAGCGTGTGTGGAAGCGGGGCTGCAGCCCCTCACGCACACCCGGTGTGAGCAGCGGCGCGAGCGCTGTGCCTTCCGCAGCATCGAGATCAATCAGATGGGTTGAAACGGGCTTCTCCCATTCGTGCCGCTCGAGGAACTCGCCCTCACTCTGGGCGGCCTTGATGGTCTGCACATAGCCGTCGCCCGTGGAGCGCACGCGCAGAAAAACGCCTGCCTTGTGCAGCACACCGTCGGTGGTGTCGTAATAGATCGAGATCAGCTCGCAAGTCGCAGGCGCCGTGGCATCCGCGAGAATCTGATGCGAGAGAATCCGTTGCGCAATTCCAGGATCGAAGGCGAGCTTCAGCTCGATCTCTTTCGCATCCTGCTCCTGCTTTCCCGCTCCCACGGCCACAAACTCCAAAGATCCCGTTCGAAGACTGTGGGAAAAGCCTACATCTTACTGTCACAATCAACCCCCGCGCGGCACTTGCGCGTGAGGCAAAACTTTTCGGGAAACTGCGTGTGCGTCAGACGATCCGGACAGGCAGCCGCAAGGCGTGGCTCGCACGCCGTCTCGTGGGCGAGGTGCGTACGGTCGAACCGGGGAGCACATTGTCATCGTCGGACTCAAGGAACGCGACCTGGTTGCGGCCGCCCCGCTTGGCGACATAAAGCGCGGCATCCGCGCGCCGGAACAGTCCGGAGAGATCCGTATCCACCTCGACGTCTGAGGCCACCCCGACACTGACAGTCCCGCCCACGGCCAAGCCGTTTACGAACGCAGCCGCGCGGGAGAACGCACGCCGCACCGCCTCCGCCGCTTCGACCGCCGCAGCCGCGTCGGCGCCGGGCAGGATGGCGGCGAATTCCTCGCCCCCCAGACGTCCAACGATGCTCCGCGCCTTGATGTGCTTGAGCACCGTCTTGCCAAAGATCTTCAAAACGTCGTCGCCGAGATTGTGGCCATAGGAGTCGTTGGTGTCCTTGAAATGGTCGAGGTCGAAGATCAGGACCGACACGGGTGTTGCGCCGAGAATCCGGCGTTGACCGACGGCGTCGGCGGCCTCGAACAAGGCCCGGCGATTTGGCAGGCCGGTCAGGCTGTCGGTGAGCGCATCGTGGCGCTGCTCCAGCTCTTCGCGCTCTTTGGCCATCGACAGCACGGTGAAGGCCAAAGCGATCCGCAGCAGCAACGCGGCCAGAACCACAGCCGGAAACCAGGCGCTCACAAAGACCGCACTGACATCTTGCATCGGCGCGCTGAGATAAAACGGAATCCACACGAGGTAGGCCAGCGCCGTTGCCATCAGCAGCGCCATAGCGGGCCGACGCGGCAGCGCATCGCCGGCATCCTTGAGCTCCATCGCCGCGGCGGCGTTGTAGACCGCCACGATGGTGCACGCGGCCACGAACCGCGCTCCGAAAGACTCGGCAAGCCCCGAATGCGCGAAGAAGAAAAATCCGATCGGCCCCACCAAGACCCACAAAGTAAGCGGTGTGCGATCCACATACACGCGGGAGGCATGCCAACGCAACGCGTGAGACAAGATCGCCAGCGATGCGCCGAGCGATACGATGTCGCCATTGTTCAGGTGAGCGGCGACGAACATTGCAC